>Ga0209208_10002847_pt1 | contig 24853 bp, 21 predicted proteins | sample S1TSphfallax_3_FD_187694 | JGI IMG/M metagenome (GOLD analysis project Ga0209208, IMG submission 187694) | Host-associated microbial communities from peat moss isolated from Minnesota, USA - S1T2_Fd - Sphagnum fallax MG (SPAdes) (version 2) | ecosystem: Host-associated > Plants > Peat moss >...
TTAACATTCATATGAGGGAAAAATGACTAACTTGCCATGATTACTATGGTTTTAAATGGTAATTAAAAAATAAATGTTTGATTTTGACTAATTTTGTTTCACATCTTACACCCTTTTTGGCTCCTAATTATGTGTTTTGACCCAGTTAGTAGGCAAAATAAGCTAGTATAACATATGTATTAGGAAATATTTACATATAATTTGCATTATTTTGTTCATACCTAAATTAATGTTTCACATGTTGACTACAAAGACAAATATTATAATATTTATTTAATGAAAATAGTTTTTGTGTGAGGACTTTTAAATCCCACATGCATGGGTGATGATTCAACCATACAAAAACTTGTGACATATGTGTGTATAATTATCATTTTCCATAATAAAAAAATTGTTATAAAATGCATTACTTGCATATGGGTACATGATAAAAATTATGGTGTGACCCCATAAACTTTTATTTAAACTATGGGATCCTTTTGAAATGTAATACTTGCATGTGAAGCCAGGCAAAACATATTTAAAATATCATTGCAATATCTGTGTTGCAACCTTAGCCTTCGGCTCATGACCAAAACAAGGGCTTGCAAGAGTGCGGGACAAGAAAGAAGCCTAGGAGGCACATCTTATACTCCCAAGAGTGCAGAAGAGTGTGAGAGAATGAACCCTCACACTCCTAAGTGAACTCCGACTTTCGGAGTTAGAGTCTTGATGGACTTCTGAATTTTTAGGGAGTGATTGCAGGGTTAAAACCCATTGAAGAGTTCTTTATATCATTGAAAAGATATTAAAACGTAGATGTCTAAAATAGGTTTGCATGACCCATTTGGAATTTAAAACACAAGTTATGGCCAAAAGAAAGGAGGGAATCAAAATGACAATTTGACTCCTGACCATTAAAAGTTGGGAATCAACCCGATTTCCTTACCTGTAGGTGGCGTGCGATATAATGTTGGAAAGCTCTCGACGAGGATAAAACTTTGCTTTGAACCTTATTTCAATCGGAGGTTCACACACAAAGTTATGGGGCCCTAAAGTCGCAAGAGTCTCAACTTTGGGAATTTTAGGATTCCCATTTAGGAATCTCGAAACAAAATGCCATTTGGATGTGGGCCTCGTGGAGAAGCACATAGTATACTATAAAGGGGAAGGTTGTGGTTTCCCTCAAGTCCGGGCCGTGGTGAGTCTTGTGAATCCGAGTTTGCTCGTGGCTCGTCCTAGCACCAAAAGTGCTCCAATTATGCACTAACCAACTTGTTGTTTAGTTTTGTGCAGGTCCGTGTGAGTGAGTGATTGCTTGTCATTCGTCCTAGTCCCATCCCGGAGCTTTAGCATGCCCATCTACCTCCAAAGTGCTACAAGCCAAGGAACATGCCCCAACTCCTTACTTTTCCGTTGTTTTCACTTTAGATTCACATTTGAGTCTATCAAGGAGCTTGGGAGCGTGTCAATCTACATAAACGTCATTTGAACCCACACTAAAAATTTGGTCCAATTTTGCATTACTTGTATATAATCTCCTAATACACATTGAAAAAATAGTGTTCCCCAACTGCAATATTTACACAACAAAGCTTAACCCACATTGGAATTTTGCTCCAACTGCAATACTTGAATCAAAGATATAAATCACGTTGTGTTAACAAAAATAGTTACATCATGAGTCCTCACCAATCTTATTTGCATACATTATTTTCAACACGCACTAAATTTTTTTTTAAAACTATAATACTTGCATTGCCTCTTTTTGACGTAAATGAGGTTATTGTAATACTTACATTCAAATTTCCTAATTCATTTATAAATATACTTGCATCCAAACTTTCATTGAAGACCATCCTAATATAATTTTAAAAATTATTAAGTATTATTAATGTTTTTTTAATGATTATATATGAATTACAATGCCCACACTATATATTTTCCATAAGGTAAATTTTTATACAACATTGTGGGGTTCATGTTAACATAAAACACATGCATACATTGGATTGTAAAGTATAAAATAATATTATGAACATTTGGTATGCAATAATATTGTAAACCTTAAGTAGAAATGAATCAACAAACAATTAGACTAATATGATGCCTAGGCCTATTGGATGCAAAGATTGATATTTATCCATGAAATCTTTTCTTATGAGCATTTGTGTGTGTGAACATTGTTTTGTGCTAATCCTTCAAACTATGAACTGAATATTTTAAACCATCATCTACACAATGTAATAACATTTGGGGTGCAATGATTCATTTGCCTTCGTGAGGTGAATGTTTTCAATTTTTAATGCCACAACTTTCATGATTGAGGTGGCATGGTCACAAAGTGCAACCCTTTCTTGTGTGAATTTTTCAATGATTTCTTGCATTGTGTGATTTAAACAAACTATTGTTCTTTCCAAAGGAACAAATGAACTTCTCTATTCATCAAAAGCCCCAACTTCATTCATAGGATGCACACCTTTACCCATGGTTTTAATCAAACCAATATCAATGACCTCACCATCATTTTTGGCATTCGACCCATACAAAATATGCTTAGGGTCTACAAACATGGCCATTAAGCTTCCACAATTAGATCCATACCATGTTCCACAATAATCAATGAAATTTTTTGGGTAACATCGGTGGCCATGAGGACAATAACAATTTGGTGTTTGAAAAGATTGTTTCATAATGCCTATGCATATGTGTAACTTGCATATTCAGTAAAAATGAAAGCATGGTAAAATATATCAATTGGTGATCCTTACCAACAAGTAAAAGTAAATTTGGAATCTTTTGCATTTTAGGCATTTTAGTCATGCCATAAAATTTGGGGTGTACTTATCATATTAAAAAACCATATATTATCATTTTTAATGTATATTATTACTCTCATTAATTAATCTATTTATTGGAATTTTATTACTTTGGCTAATATTGTACAATTTCCAAATCAAACAATTTAAATGATGTGTTACAATGTTTGAACCATTATGCACCTTGATACACACTTTTTGGAATTTGAATTTTTGGATTATGACAATGTGAAGCCCCTCAAAATTAAGTTTTCAATAAACTCATATTTGACATCCAAAACATGTTTTTTGATATGATACTAGAGTGCATTGTATGTGCTTGATTCATTAAATTATGTCCCAAACCCTTTCAAAATACAACATATGAGTGAAAATTTCAAATTAAATGTTTTTGACTTACTTTCAATCTACTTTTTCACAATAGGACAAATTGGGAAATTTTGCAAAGTAGATTGAAAGTAGGTTTAAAAAAAAGTTAATACAACTTTTGAAACTTTCAAAAAAATCAACACATCACATTTGATGCCCTCATGTAATTCAAAAGGACAATATCCTAAGGCATCACCTGCTTTTTAATCTATTCGTCACAAATTTATGTTTTTTTACCTGGGAGGACTATTTTTTGGGTATATTTTAGCATGCTTTCACCCGTAAACATGTATTTCACTTTGTATGCCACATTGGCAAGATTTCGATTGCTTGTAATCCAAAAACCATCACTTTCAAAAGATGGTTGGGTTACATTGGGTGAATGGGATCAATGTTGCTTTATTCACACTTGTTTTTACAATACGCTCCACCAACTTGTTTTTTATGAATCCCCTTTTCTTCATTTCAGATGTGTGCATCTAATGTCATGCAATTGTTGTTGTTAATCTCCAAACTAACCAATCAATTTGACACCCTTTAAAACCTTTTGTTTCAAGTGAAAACCAACACTTTAAGGTGCCATGGTAAAACTCAATGTTCATTTGTGTATCTTGGTTGGAATGTGGCATGTGTTGAAAACCAATCATCCACAACTTGAATACGTAGTGCACAATGGAATATTATATTAAGGTTTTAGTTGATAAAACATGTTAATAGACCCATTTAAAGGGATGTAAAACTATACTATTATCAATGATTGAAATTGAAAATGAACACATACCAAATTGGCAATAATAGGTTCAAAAGTAATTTGTCCAATAGTCACCAAGATTATGTTGTTTGAAACTTTGCAAAACTTTCATTCTTTTTTGTTCTTTGAAAGTCTCAATGTTTTTATTGGGCTTAATGGACATATATATCACATCATTAGGTCATGAAAGATTGATTGTTAGACCTCAACATTTAAAATTTTCTCCATTGCACACAAGTGCCATGCCTTTAATACATGCCATGCACAAAGGAAGATAGGGATGTTTTTTGTAGCCCAAACAATCCTAAGCATGCACACACAAAATTTCACCCAACTTTCTAGCATGATCTAGATATGTAAATACATTGTAAACTCTAAAAGAATGAAAATACCTTTGAAAGTTTTTGATATTCATTAAACATAATTGAAAATAAAGAGGTAAGGTACAATTTATATTCACCATAATGTTCACAATTCTTGAGGCGCATCATCAATAATGAGATAACTTTATCTCCAATTAGGCACGATTGACAACATCTTTGCTTTTAAAGGTTTGAACCATTTGATCAAATCATCCACAATTTTTTGACTTGTAACAATCCATGTTTCCATGCTAATGGCATTCCGATGTGACATGCATCAAAGCCCATCAAGGTGAACAAATGATATTTCACATCATTTGTGCCAAATATGGCATCATGGAAATTGTTCCATTATGGCCATATGTAAGAATGGATTGACATTGCATTGGTATTTGGATGCCTAAGGTGAATGGGACTTGAATCCCATTAATTTTGTTAGTTTTTTGAAAATAAAATACATGTTTTAAATGATGCAAAATCCAAGATCAAATTGAAATGGCAAGGGTTTTGTGGAACTACCAACTACCTCTTTGATGTTTCCGATCCACATATGCAATGTCTTGTTGTTGAATGACATTATCCCTCATCATGGCTTTTTCAACATCTACACGTTCCCACCAAATTGCTTTGTGTTTATCATAAATTTGTTTGGTGATGTGCCCCAAATTCAATTGAGTCTAAATATGATTTTTCAAAGATTGTAACATTTGGGGAGCATATCATGACATGGAAATTAATGATTCAAAAATTCATTGGCCATGTGTTGATTCACCACTCACTTAGGTGTGTGTATAAAAACATAGTTCCACCATAGTAGGCCATGTGTACAATTGTTTGATTGAAAAGGTAAATGAACATCTTCATTTGATAAATCTTGCATAATTTGGGTCATTGCGATAATCATTGGGACCATAAGCACATTCATACTTACAAACATACCTATTGTAAGGTCATATGCCTTTGTGAAAGACATTTAAAAATCAAAACCATGGAACATTGCATTATATATACCAAGTATGCCCAAGGTGGTTTTTTATTGATGGGGTATTGATATCCTTTTATGGGGGTAAGTTTTTGTGTGTGTTCCACTCCATTGAGGTTTCCACATCACCTTGTCATCTTCAAAGAACTTAGACACATGTGCATGTGCTATGTACACAATCTTGATTGACATTTTATTTGTGCCCCCATGGTTCACCCTAGGAATCCACACCAAATCCATGTTTGAAAAGGGGGTTTTTGTTGGGTTTTGGACTTGAATTGGTTGTGATTTGGGAATTCAACCCATGTTTATACATTTGTAAACATGCATTAGAACCAATACCTAACCTTGCAATACCTACATGAACCCTTAAAACCCACATTGCCCCTTAATACCTGAACATACAATACCCACATGCTTAACTAAAGCCTAAATTATACATGGAACCATGTAAACAATATCATATTGAAGACTAATCATTACATATAAATTTTTAGAAAGTATGATTAAACATTTGTTAACTTTTTAATCATAAGAAAAAAAATTATATTCATGTTGATATAATATAGGTAACTTATTGAATTTTAATTAAATTAGAATCATACATGAAAACAAAAATGAAAATGAAGAAAAAATATTTTTAATTTGATGGTATAAGGTGAAGACACTTTCCTTGCAAAGCTTTCCAACCCTAAATCAAACAATAACTCCAAATAAATCCACACAAAATGTTAAACAAATAAATCAAAAACCCTCAACAATTATAGTGATAAACTAAACCTTAACAACAAAACCTTATACATAACCTTGGTTATTATACAAGAAATAATTTTGTACATGATCTATTTATGAATCTAAAAACAAAGTTACAAAAATTAAGAATTTAAATGAATGAAAGAAAATATTTAATACTTACTGACCCTTTTCTTAAATTTTAATTTAAGTTTCTCTAAATTGAAAGATGTCTACATTCCCCTTCAAAAGAGAAGGAATGAGTTTCACTTGTTCAGTATATGTGTTCATGATTCCACCTTTTTAAATTAACCTGACTTCAAATCTATTTAACATAGAAAAGGACATTTTGCAAATGTCATAAATGTTTGACACATCAATTTAACCCAAAATCCTCCTTTGATTCATTTTAGGTTAGAAAATAAAATATTTGTTTTCTCTCAACCCGAGGCACTAAATTACTTAATTATGTTGTGTACAATATATAATAAATGTTGCAAAGTGGATGCTCAAGGGTGAGGTATCGATGGTAGAATGAAGTTTGAACCCACAAGCGCAATAACCACGTGGGGGGTCTCAAATATGCCTAATTTAATTCTAACTAACTAAATACAATACTTGTATTTGCATTATTTTCATCAATCAACATCAACCTTGTGTAGGCAAGGGGGAAGGTGGGTAGATAGGTAATAATATGAATGACATAAACATGTAAGGGGTGGGTGTCTAGTTGGGTGGTGAGTGGAGGGTGAATCTAATAGGTGAGTAGGGGGGACTTGATACTTAGTTGATAGGTAAGGCCAAAAAGACAAGTATATTGTAGCTAGGCAGGTGAGGTCAAAGTTGGGGAAAAAACAACCAACAACAAAAAAAAAAAACTCGAAAAAAGTTCAACACCAAAAAAGTGAACAACAATCAACCCACATTTCATGCCTAATGCGAAATCCCTCCCCAGCTAATGTACAAAACTACCAATTGGTGAATTGGTGGGTGTTAGTTCATGTTGGCCCATGGGCACTAATGCCCATATCAGAATAACCAGTACATCCAAAAATTGTGTATTCAATCATGCTTTCACCTTGCTACCATGTATATATCATGATTCAACATTACAGTATACAAAAAAAGTGTTAAGTTACCTTCACCTAAAAAAGGCAAATTGTGTACCAGTGAAGGGGTGCAGATGTCAAAGTTGTTATGTTGCCAATGCATTATGCTGGCGACAACGACTACAACCATGCCATCCAAACCCAATAATATACTACTCAAGGAAATCCCAAACATTGCACAAAAAAATAAGCACAAATCACAAATCCAAGAAGAATCATGCAAACTTAAAATTGTTGAAGATGCTTGTCTAAGAATTAAAATCATTGAAACTACCTGCAAGATAAGAGCAAGCAAAAAGAAAACGGGTCCCATCGCATTCAACCCACCTTCTCTCAACACTTAGCCATTCTACAACTATTGTTGATGCCACCACCGCGCTTCCCACTATTGTGATCCCTATGAGCACTATCCTCCAACATGCAATGACGTCATTTTTTGACCATTGGGTAGAATTTCATTCACGCAACATTTCTTCTTTTTGCTCAGGGTTTAGATATATCAGAAGCTAATGATGACTTACATGTCCAACAACATATGTAATGGAATGAAAGATGACAAAGATGCTAAAAGCAAACCCTATACCTGATAGAACATGCTACAACCTATAAGCTACCCCTAGCAGCACTATGTGACCCTGGAAAAATATTTCTCACATCCAAGTTTAGTTATTTACATTTTTCCAACCTGAAACTGAAAAAAGGTCAGAGACTACTAGAGTTATCTGTAAAGTAAGAAAAACACAGCACCAGAACCCTGAGTTTGGTCATACACAGGGTGAGATTCCAAAAAAACCGTGCAAGAAAGTACATTAACATTCAAGGCGGGATGAAACTTAGAAAACCATCAACTCTATTATGATTGGCGAATCAGAAACAAGGAGCAGCTGTCAGATCCTATTTATTGCACTCTTCTCGAGCAGGTGCACAGCTTTACTGTGCATTTTACAGCAAATGCTGGGCCAAGCCCATTTTCTGCAGTTCTTTGTTCCAGAAACTCCCCCCCCCCCATGATCTGAGGAACGATATGAACGAATTCCAGAAAAGAAATACACACATATACACACGCGAACAACATGTATTACGATGCCGAAGAAGAAAGGGAAATAGGGGGAATGAAAGGGATCAATCAAGTTACTTGTAGGGAGCTTGGAGGTAGAAGAAGGCAGTATGGTCCAGGGTCCATCATCATCACAACAACGAGACGTTCAATATCGATCCTTGCTCGATGTTCATTTCAAACTCCGTTTTGTTTGGATCCCTGAGATCGCAAATCGCTGTTGATAATATTTCAACAACTGCGCAACAACAAAAGGGCAGCACAAGAACACCAAAGATTTTAACCAAGCTCTCTGTTTGTCTTTGTCTCTCTCCCTCCAGCAGCAGACCTTTGCGCAGCAGTGGGAAATTTACAATACCCTCTCCCTTCAAGGTTTGCCAATATTATCTCTGCCTTGTTGGTTAGCCATGTGAATGGATATTGCCAAGTTTTTGCAGATCTTGGGTACATTCTTCGTTTGAAACACAATTTGTAGCCAATTTTTTTCTATTAAATTTGAAATAATCAACCTTTAAATAGTCACAAATTTTCCAAAATAAATTGCATTTTTTTGGTCTAATTTACAAAACGAGAGAGGATTTCCAAAATTTTCCAAAATGTTGTCAACAAGTGGTGAAAATTCAAAAAGAATCATCAGTCCACCCTACTTTGGCTACACATTACAATGGCATTCAATGGTGGCAAAGATATTACATTATTAGGCCCACTACATTTTCTGGGGGTTTCTAAACTTTATTTTTTAACCATGCCTAAATATATAATTGTACCTCAACTAGAATGTCCAATAATTCCCATAAAAGCTCAATAATTAAACTACACCATGGGACCTAAAGTCAGAATTTATGTATAATAATTATGATGCCTCATCACACAACAAACCCCCCCATGTCGAAACCATGTGAAATAAGAGATTATCATCAATACAGAAATAATATTGGCAAACATTTATTATTTGACCTAAAACCCTACATTTAAACAATCACTAATAAAACAATTTTTATTCTAAAAACGTTCCATCAACTTAAAAAGAAACATCGACTTCAACCACATTAATCATTGTGTGCAAAACAATTTGTAATTTGTAGCATATAAATAGCTGATACGAAATTACCCAAAAAACACATCTTGCACCAAATGATTGTCGTACATGTTCAAGCATTCAAGCACAATGATTTGACAAACCCAATAAGAAATAGGTAGAATTTGACGAACCCAATTTGACAAATATCCTGCCAAGAGGACCAAAATTTTCATAGCCCCAACAACCATGGAGCCAATGTCATGCAAAATCACCTCTTACTGTGAAGGAGGATAGGACACCCATCACTGAAACCATCACAACTAAAAACCTTCTACAGCCTCTCAAGATCCGGATGATAGAATTCTGTTTGTACCAGAATCTTAAAGCTTATGTTTTGCAACCAAAAAACCTTCCCTGCCAGGAACCTGATCATCATAGAATTCTGTTTTTACCAGAATCTTGAAGTGGATGTTCCACAAAAGCATCCACTATTTTAAAGCAATGGTTCCCATGTCAGAAATTTGAGTTTTTTGCTTCACGATGATGGTACTTTTTTCAGTGTCCCATGATTTTGAGTTGAGCACAAGTTTGCATTGAGTACAAACTATCAGCTCCTCCCTTTTAGTTACGTGCATTTCGCAGTCGGTTCCTTGTATTGTAGGCTGGTGGAGGAAGATCTTGCTCTCCGTTGGGTGGAACAGAACGATCTGAAAGCCTTTCAATAACATCATATTCTGGTTCATCTTCATCTATCACCCTGGCACGTGACCCTGCCCGTCTCAAGGTTGGAGCAGGTGGATACAGAGCTGGCCCAGCAGCTGTTCCTGCGCCTGCAGGAGCATCCACCACTGGAGCACCCCCTGAACCAGGTCGAGAATGACCTGGAGGAGGAGGTGGAGGCGATGGATGCGCTTCATTACCTCCCTGCATAAAGATGTGAAATGCTGCAGTTTAGAAAAGAAAGCAACAAGATTTAAAAGACCAAAGGAGAAAAAACTCTCCACCATCCAATAACAATTCCAAAAGCATATCTTCATATATATGATTGAAGTCAACCTGAATAGAATGGAAGAGGGCCCAACAGACAAATAACCTGCAATTACCTGACTCCACAATTCCAATATAGCATTCCTGAATAGTGAGGCAGTGTGAGACACACACCTGTGGAGGGACCCGCTTGGGCACCTGGTTAGACTCACGAGGGGGAGCCTGTGGGGGAATCTGAGGAGGATGCTGAGGGCGAATTGGAGGTGCAATTGTAGATTGAGGTCTGTTTGACTGTGATGCTACATATTGAAGGAGCTCATAGAAGCGGGCTTGTGCATAGACTGACCCACGTTGCCACCACACGAGAGCCACATCACCAGCTCTGATCCTCAACTCATTCAGATTCCGGTCAATGTCAGGTTCATGCCGGGCCACAAAGGGTCGCAAGAAGGTTGCATAGACATATGTTGTTCCCTGCATCCAGGCATTCATATCAAACACCAAAATCATGCACTGCTATTAGAAACAAGAAAAGTGGGCTTTTGTGCCCATGAGGCTATGTGCAATGGCAACATCCAAGAGCCCAATCCGATGGAGGAAGAGACAGGGCACAGAGCTAGCAGGACTGAAGGTAAGAGTAAACAAATACAACAGTAAGGCATAGCACTGAACAAATTTGGTCAGACACATACCTTGGTCTTAGGGTACCAAAGATAGATGATGAATGCAAGTTTCGCCTCACTATACATTGGTACCCTGAAGAAGAAACAGGACACAAACTTTTTGGCAATGATACTGTGCTAATATAAAATATTCATCCGATTGCCACTAATCACAGAGTTTCATTAAAGACTTGAATCTCCTTGATACAGATCCAACAATGACCAGGAAAACTTCACCCACCCACCCAGCCACTTGGATCAGTACAGTTTTGCAATTTAGCATCTGTCTGGATTATTTTCACAATCAATCTTATATGCTGCAATATTGGTGGTACCACTTCCATTTTTGACTAGAAAGGTGCAGGTCAACTGAACCTGTATTATTTACCCTGCACGTGTCCTCAATACATTATAGAAGGCAACAAGCTACCAACAGTAAGAATATAAAGCTGTAGAGATTTGCTGCCAAGTATATGGGACATACCATGATACAAGTATGTCTCCTACCCTTTCCAACACAGTTAACACTGCAATTATTATCCTGCAGCAGACATGTCCAGTTCCCTCTCATCAGTTTCAAACCAACCCAGAGATTGAATCTCTGCAAAAACAAGATCAATCATGCATCATGAGCCAGCAGAATAGGAACAGCAAAAAAACATTGTAGAACATCCAGAATTGCTCCCGTGAGAAGGGCAAGCAGAAGCATTCAAATACTGAACACAGAAAGAATGGGAAAATGCCTAGGAAAGTTGGGCTGACAATAATGTCAGGGGGACACCTGCCTGATTCTGACTGACTTCTCTGCACCTGAAGAGGTTTAAGCTCATTTCAACTGCATGCAAGTGAGCCTCACTTATTGACACACTAACTGAGGATCTATAACTATGTTCTTAGGGCTTGTGAGGGAAGGCTTGGGGTCCAGGCTATGGGCAGCAAAATCAGCAAATCAAGCCAAAAATTGGAACCCCAAACCTGCCAAAATGCTTCCCATCAGTGGAAGCAAAGCTGTTGCACGAGCAAAGAAGCTAATTTGCATTAAACTACTGGAGCATTGTAATCTCTGTGACAGAGAGTAATGCAATAATCTCTAGTTGATTGTCCACAGATCAGACCGACTGACTTACTGACTTCAAACCCTAAATATCGTCTGCACAAAAATTTGATGGTATTGAATATATAATACCAGTATTGGCACCAAAAGCGCAAGTGCTCCAATTCTGGCTTCTTCCTCTCCACGATCTTGAAACACTCATATGCTGGGTAAACATAGCCCAGCAACATGCTGCAAACAAAATTCCCCCAGCCCACACCCCAAAATACATCAGTACCCTGGATCCGAATACCAATCACACTGCATTCTTCAATCACACTACAGAAGAGAAAAAAAGAAGCTGCATCATCAACATCATCATCAACATCACCATCATCATGATGCAAGATCAAGCCAAAACCAGGATGCAAAACATAAACATCCAAGAGCAGAAAATGGCCAGAAAATGATCCTTACATGATTCCTCTAGTAAGAAAGGAACCCATCATCTTCAACAAGGGCCACGCACAACTGAACCTTCCTTTCCTTCCTTTCTACCCTTGTGTTTTGGGCTACAGAGAAATATGGTGATAACAGATTGAATGCTGAAGCTACAACTTCCACCTCTGCTCACTTGGGTATTTCTCTGTTCTTCTGTACAAAGAAAGCACACAAAAAGCAGGACAACAACAAAAACCCAACCTCAGAACTCCTCAGAAAAACCAAAGGATCACTTCTGGATGGAAAGGATGGATGTCCAAGCAGAATCAAAAACATCAAAATCAGAAGAACAAGAACAAGAACAAGAACATCAATAAGTGTTTGATGCCAAATCCATTTGCCTTGTTTCTTCTTCTTCTTCCTCTTCCATCAAGCATCACCAGCAGGAGGAGCTTGCGGTTCCATTACTGAAAAGCAGGTTAAACACTTGCTGGCATTGTAGCTGCTGGGGTTGATGCTTCAGGAATAAAAAAATGCATGTTGCATCATGTGCCGTCGTTTTGAAGCATGGTTGATCTCACAACAACCACATGGAATGCAATAGCATGCAAGGGAAGCAAGGAGAGAGAATAGGTTTTGGGGGATGGGAGAGGAAAAGGCGCGCACAATGAGCTTAACCAATAATTAGAGCTCTCTAATCCAGATTTAGCTCCTTAATCTACTCAACAAAATTTGCAAAACCCCATTGAAATTTCAAACAAATAGGGTATCGAAATCCATCCTTTCTTTTCTTCTCTTGTCCTACTAATCCAGAAATTTTGCAAAACCACATTTGAAAGTTCAAACAATTAAGCATACAATAGTGGAATATGTCCTTTCAAAATCACCATAATCAATAGATAATCATCATCTTGGGGTTATGAACAAAGGGCGCAATTAGGTTTAACCCTTTTCACTAATCCCTAGTTTAATTGATGCACTAATCCTAGGTTAATTGTTGCACTAATCCATCCCTAGTTGAATGCTTACACAAATCCCTAGTTTAAGTATTGGAGTAATCCTAGGTTAATTGTTTGCACTAATCCTTAGTTGAATGCTTGTACAAATCCCGAGTTTAATTGTTGTACTAATCCTGGGTTAATTGTCCTACCTAATCCTTGGTGAATACTTGAACACTAATCCTAGTTAAATCTCTAAACTAATCCCAGTTTTGTGAGCTTTTAATTTGTTGTCAAATTAAACCCACTTTCAAAAAATCTCAAAACGTTTGGACAATGGATTTTGGACATATAAGTTATTATACATAATGATTTTTTATTTTTTATTTTTCGTAGTTACTTTATCAGGATTCGGTAAAGATCCAAAAATTGTGAATTTAATTTGGATTAGGTAACAAAACAAATTTTACAATAAAAATAAATGTATATATATATGGTTACATATAATGGAATGGCAGAGCCAGAGGGATTTTGTTTATGGTGAATTTTTGCCATTTGGGGAAGAATATTTTGGAACTCCATCAAAAATTCTCCTTCAAGATCAAATAATTTTTTTAGGGTCCAAAATAACCACAATTTGCCTACATATGAAATGGTAATTAAGATTTTATATTTCATGTTTTGAAAATCACCAAATTTAGCTAAATTTTCTTACGGATGATCACCATTTGAGAAAAAAAAAAACACGAGCTCAGGGCATTTGTTTGTTTGAAGGCATGGGAAAGGGGGGGGGGGGTTGGTAACCCTAGTTGTGTAACCCTAACCTTCCCCTACACAAAAAAAACAAAAAAAAAACTGACCCAATTTTAGGTACCAATCTTCCACATCAGGAACAGACCTGCCCAGAGAGTACCTTACAAACTCATAAGATGCCTCCCAGTGCATGTGAAAGTTCTGCCAAGGGAGGTGCGGTACATGCAAATGCAAAGGTAAACAAATTAGGTCTAAGTATCTCCCAGTTTTAGCCTCTCATTTTTTGTGAATTCGTTGTGTTTTAATTTGAGTGTTTGTGTGATCTACAAAGGCATCGAATGGTGATGCCAAAACTTCATGTTTGAATTGCCATTGCAAAAGCCTTCAGTTTGCTAAAACCATGTTTGAATCTACATTTAAATATGCACTTTGTGGCACAATAATAAAATTGACCTCAGGATCTAATACATGTTTGAAACAAGAGAACTGTTTAGGGCCCTCTCCCCCACCCCCATATTGTCTTGTCTAAACATCTCAAAAAATTCTGAGCCAAAAGGCTGTTTACAACAAGCTACCATTCATTGGGTTGCAATGAATAAAGAAATGCTAAACCCTAAACCCTAAAGCGGAATGAGCAAAGCAAGTGAAATGAACAAACCACCCACAAGAGGAGGATTTTGACCTAAATCAATAGACTGAGGCTCAAGATTAATATACAACATAAATTGCAGTACCTGAAAATCCTGCCACAAATTACCACAAATTTCACTTGCACCATATAACCACCATATCACCAAGCAGTGATCTTCTTCGTAGGGCACAATCCAGAGTGCAGTGGTGAACGAGGGAAAAGAAAGCAAGAAATGCAGGGTCAATGCAGAGCAAGAAATGCAGCATCAACTGAAAGCACTCACACGCTGGGATGAGATTTCCATCAAAAGGACTTATTACCTGTTCACTTTTTCTTTGCTTCATGTTATCAAGTGAGATGGCAAAGACTCAAAAACACCATGCTGCAGATTTGAGTCTGAAGGATGGATGTGGTGCTGCTGGTTAGCCAAGCGTCCTTTGTAACAGGCTCCCTTGCTCATTAGATTCGTATGTGGAATAAAGAGACGCATATTGCCCACCTTTTGCTATTAAAGACAAATGGGTCCCCTCTTCCAGTAACTTCCCTCCATCCAACAGAATGATTCGGTCTGCCTGTTGCACTGTCTCTAGCCGATGTGCAATAACAAACACCTGCATCGTGCAAAGAGTGAGATGGTTGAAGTTGTTTGCAAAGTTTAGAGTTTAGGGGCACCTAGTAGCTGTTAGTTTGCATGATGTTTTAAGAATGCCATGGTTTCAGTTGATGGGCTATATTGCCTTCAAATCAGACGAATTTGCAACATTATACTATGTCACTTTTTTATCTATAACAAGGTGACAAATATAGATATAAAAGTCTTGGTTGCTTGGCTCAGGGTGTAGTGTTCTGACCTTGGAAATAGGTTTCAGAAATCAGCACATCAACTTACACTTCATCTAGTGCAGCAAGAAGTAGATGCACCAAGGGTTTAGGGGGTTTAGGGTTGGGTTTATAGTTTACAGTTAGTCCAAGGAAGGTTGCTCTCCAAGTGTTTTGGGCTTATAGAGAAAAGTTGTTACACTTACAGTGTGGCCAACCATAAGGTGCTCTAATGCCTCCCTTACAAGCTTTTCCGAATTGTTATCCAATGCAGATGTTGCCTCATCCAGTATAAGAATCGATGCCTTCTGATAAATTGCTCTGGCAATTGCTAATCTGCCCACACCAAATAAACCAACAAAAAAAAATCATACAAAAACACCCCTATGTGATACCAGAAATGAAATCACCACTGGGTTCATGAAAGCCCATGTGCAAGTCCACAAGGGAGGGCAATGAGAATCACCTTTGGCGCTGTCCTCCACTCAGAGAGGAGGCACGGTCACCAAGATTTGTATGAAACCCATTTGGCAGCTTCAGAATAAATTCTTCCGAGTTAGAAAGTCGTGCTGCTCGTTCAATCTCCATCATGTCTATCTCTGAATCCATGTCCCCATATGCGATATTCTCCGCCACAGTTCCAGTAAACAATGTCTGTAATACACATTACTAGTGTTGCATTAGACTAGTGCTCCATTTTTTGAGAGCAAAGAGGATGAGTGTAGAAAGTATAAACAGGAAAAAGGAGAGAGCACCGTTTCTTGAGGTACAATTGCCACTTGCTGCCTCAGACTTTTGAGGCTACATTCACGGATGTCATGCCCATCAATTTTTATCGACCCTGTATTCTCCACACCATACAAACAATCAGTCTCAACACAATGAACAAAGGTTAATAAAAAGCATTTCAAGGAACTTATCTTCATGTGCTGGTGCAATGCGGTCATTTCTCCTAGTTGTGTAAAATCAGATACTGAGCCTAGGGCTCTTCCACAAAACAGAGGAGGGAGCAGGGACGCTAGGGTTTTACCCTGGACAGGGTCATAGAGGCGGAGGAGCAACTTTGCCAAGGTTGTCTTCCCACCCCCTGATGGTCCAACCAGGGCCACTGTCTGACCAGCATGAACTCGTAGGGAGATGTCCTTGAGCACCCATGACACTGACCCCTTATAACGGAATGATACATCACAGAGCTCCACATCCCCTGCCACCGTCTTTAATGTCACTCTTCCCTGTTTTTCCAACACCTGCTGACCCCCCAGAAAAAAATGTGCTTGGCCTAAAATACAAGGCTTGAATGCAGCAGGACATGAAAGATAGTCCAAGAAATTGGCAAAATGGTGAGAAACTCCACCTTTGGACTGAATGTTGTCAGCTCAAAAAGCCGCTCAATTGCTGGCTCTCCTTGTTTCAACTCGTTGTATGCTTTTCCCATTGCCTGCTCAAACATGCAGCCAAAACCACTGAGAGATGAAAACTATATTTTCTGTCAAGAAGGCCTTCCTGGTATGGAGAAGTGTATAAAGAATTGAGTCACAGACCCATGGCCAGGATAATCTCTCTACCTGGATTGGCTCAATAAGAAGAACCAATGATGTCACAAATGACACCATGCCTGCTCCATTGAAGCTACCCTGAGAGATGACCCATGTGCCCACCCCAAACAGAATGATTGATGTGGCAGCATAGACAGCTGTGATCACTTCGGGAATCAAAGCCTTCATCCTCCTTTTCCCAAGATGCGCATGGCAGTCTGCCAGTGCAAGCCTCTCAAAGCGGCGCTGTTCAAATGCCTCAGCCGCATGGGCTTTCACAACAAACATTGATGGCAAGACCTGTTAATGCCACAATGCCACAATACATTTCCAACAAACCAATCAAAGCTCAATGCACCAACCATCCATTGGTATTAGGGTTTAGGGTTTATACTAAATGAAACCACAACAATCCATCTACTCCATTAGTCTGAGCTTTATAGCTACAAGACATGTCATGCTCAGGAACTGCTTCTTCACACGAAATGCCAAAACAGAGTAGGACTATGTCTTCCCAAGAATCTGCCAACCCTATGCAGAACCAAGAAAATGGGATGTTTCTATTTTACTGCTAATATTCTGATGCACAAAATTGATTCCAAAAACCCACCTCATTGAGATATGCTGAAATTCCAGCAACACTGGCTTGCCCTTTCCTAGCAAGCTCTCGCAGCTTCTCTCCAAGCATTGCAATCACTATAGACATCACTGGCACCACCTGAAACCAACCCCTCAAGTTTATCAAGCCATGTGAACAGACAAGAACCATGCCCAAATTGTAACACTTCGAGAGTTCATTGCAATGCTTGAGAGTTCATTGCAATACTTGAGAGATCATTCAATGCAACCCTAAACCCTAACCGTCCAGAATCTACTGCTAGAAGTCAGTGCTGATTGTTCCAACTCAAACAAAATGCACAGTTGTTGTGAAATTGCAGTGAAAAGAATTGAGTAGTATGAAAATCGAGAAAAAATGTGTTTGAGGATTGAGAGTGCTTACTGAAATGGTGGCAAAGGACAAAACAGGACTCAGGGTGATCATGCGGGCAGCCATGGCAACCAATTGCAGAAAGCTTGGGACCAGCGTCTGTAACACATTTCTCAATTGACACCAGGAAGAAGGTTTTCAATCTTGCTTTCAGGTCCTGCATCCTACATCAAAATGGAACTGCCCTTGAAGGATTGGATTGCAGCAGCAAGGGAATTACTTTCTGTTGGAAGAGGCAAATGTCTCAAGGTTGAAGGAAAGGAGACAATGGTACGAAAATCTTATACAACAGCAAGCTTGAGACATTGGAACAACTGCAAGAATTGAGGTTTAGGATTGCAGGAAAGGAGATGACAGTAATGAAAACTTACAGAACTACAATCGTGAGACATTGGAACAACTGCAAGAATTGAGGTTTAGGGTTTAGGGGACGATGGTAATCAAAATCTTACAGAACTGCAATCTTGAGACATTGGAACAACTGCAAAAATTGAGGTTTAGGGTTTAGGGGACAACGGTAATCAAAATCTTACACAACTGTAATCTTCAGACATTGCAATGGCAAAGGTTGAGGATTAGGGTTGAAGGAAATGAGAGAACAAAATCTTCAACTGCAATCTTGAGACATTGGAACAACTGCAAAAATTGAGGTTTAGGGTTGGAGGAAGGGAGGTGATGGTATGAGAACCTTACAACTGCAATCTTGAGACATTGGAACAATTGCAAGTATTGAGGTTTAGGGTTGAAGGAAAGGAGACAACAGTATGGAAATCTTACACAACTGCAATCTTGAGACATTGGAACAATTGAGGATTAGGGTTGAAGGAGAGGATGGGGTTATGGAAGAAATCCTCTTACATGAAGGAGGGCATGGACAGTGTCGCCAGTATCTTCAGCTTCAGCAGTCAAGCGATACGCGATATCACCAGCAGCAGCACCGCCTTCACCCTCGAAATACTCCATGTCTCGATTCAACACATGCTGGTACACGAATCCCCGCAGCTTGTAAGTGATGTTAAGAGCTGCTTCCCACAACAATGCTTGTTGCCAGAACTGTGCCACTGATCGCACTGCAACCAGTAACAACACTTTGCCAGCCTTCTGCCCCAATCTCTTGATATCACCCTGACTCAAGAGATGCGAAAGCTCCCCTATCTCTGGCACAAACATGAACAAAGCTCCCACCGCCACCACAGTACAGAGCCAACCCTTCAGTATCAGTGGCAGTTCCGCCAACATGAAAGGCTGAATCAAAGGAAAACTCTGGCTCATTGGTACTGTCAGCAGCAGATTTCGAGAACTGGAATTGCCTCCTCTGAATTGTCCTCTTGCTGCTTGGTCTTGGGGACTGCAGTTGTCTGAGGTAGCATATCCTTCAAGTGCACATGCACAAGGCACAGCGGCAACAACCCATGCAAACCCATTCTCCACTACCCTGTTGCAAGAACTCCTCCTCATAAATCTTCTTGCAGCAACAGCTCTTGTGCACAATGGGTTCCAAAATTGAGATGCAAGAATATGATGAGAAACAATTGAAGGAGGAGGAGAAGGAGGAGGAGGAGGAGTTGCTTTTGTTACAATTGAGTGATTACTGTTTCTTCTTCTTCTACTAGAATGTTGGTCCTTCCTTGACAACAAAAAGCAATGACCAGCAGCAGCACCAGCTACACCATTATTACTTGCAACAACAGGAAGCATACTACTCCTCCTATTACTTAAGAATTTGATTCTCATTTCTACAACATCAGCAACAGAAGGAGAAGAAGAAGCCATGCTGCTGCTGCTGATGGGTATCATGATTCCCAGCTGAAAAGACTATAGGCTGACTTCAAAGCTTCTCGCTCAGAATTCACAGTTTCTGACTGAGAATTCAGAGCAAATTTGTGCAGAAGAAACACTAGCAAATTGGTTTTTGGTTTTTTTTCTGGATGGAGAAGAAGAAGAGCAGCACAAGACTGATCAGTGAGAATGGAGTGCACCCAAAACCCTAAAATTCATTCACAGCAATTTTGCTCAAGTTCCTGAGATTGTTGCTGTTGGCTGCAAAGTTTCTGATTGATGATTCAGAGCAAAATCTGTGGTGAAAACACTGGCAAAATGTTTTTGGTTTTCTGGGTGTAGAAGAAGAAGAGCACAAGACTGACAATGGAGTGCACCCAAAACCCTAAAATTCATTCACAGCAATTTTGTTCCAATTTCTGAGATTGTTGTTGTTGGCTGCAAAGTTTGTGACTGAGAATTCAGAGTAAAATCTGTGGGGAAAAACACTGGAAAGTGTTTTGGCTTTTCTGACTGCAGAAGAAGAAGAGCACAAAACTGAGAATGGAGTGGCACCCAAAACCCTAAAATTCATTCACAGCAATTTTGTTCCAATTTCTGAGACTATTGCTGTTGGCTGCAAAGTTTGTAACTGAGGATTCAGAGCAAAATCTATGAGGAAGAACACTGGCTAAGCGTTTTGGATTTTCTGAATGCAGAAGAAGAAGAGCACAAGACTGGGAATGGTGTGGCAGCCAAAACCCATTTCTCAGAATGTTGTTGATACTTGAATGAGATCAAAATTTGTATGAACAAATCTTTCATGTAGATCATCTCCATTATCATCAATCTTCTTCCGTCAATTCTTCAATCTTCTTATTCTTCTTGCTGAACATTTTGTATGAAAATTATTGTGGTAGCAATTTGAGTGCCATTTTTCATGCGAAAATTATTTTTGCATGTCAATGGATTATGCAAAAGCGTTTTGTACAAAGAGAAAATCCTATTTGTATGGGTTATTTTTGTTGTTGTTTTTTATGCTTGTTAGCAAAACTTTCTTGAAACTTCATTGCAAAGCTACCTACCCACCTACTTGTCACTAACACAAAAAGAGTTCAAAGTTTAACATCATAAGTGTTATTACTAAGGGGTTCAAAAGTTCATTATGGTAGAGTCATTTGTAAAGTCGGGGGCAATCCAAGGGTGAGAACCCTCACTTTGGATGCTAAAATGCAACTTGAGATCGATAAATCAAGTTTAAAAATTCATGGTTATTTAATGGGGCTTAAAACCACTAAAATTGGTGGTCCTAAGTAGTGTTTCTTTTGGGTGAAAATTTCAGCATTTTGGAATTTACTGGTTTTTAAAAGTGTAAATTTGACTATTTTTTCTATTTTAAAAAAACCACCAAATTTTAAAGCTGAAAAAGTTTAAACTCAAGTTTCACTATTATTACTAAACTATCCAAAAAATCTTTCAAGTCATGTGCAAATCATGTGTAATAATATAAATTTTGTTGATTTTGTGAATACAAAACCAAGGGTTCTTTTAAGGATTTTGTGATATAGCCAAATTGATGATCATCTAAAAAATAATTTTGCCAAATCTGGCTACATATTATTCGATATAAAAGTAAAAAATAAACAGAAAATTTCTATATTCTTGCCTACTTATTGGAACTCATCATACAAATTTGGCAATTTGAATTTTTCTTTTTCTTCAGATTTTGGCGAATTTGGACCTTTTTTTTAATGAAAAATCCTTTGTATATGTCAAAATCATATTTTTCACATTGAAATTTGGTGAAATTTTGTCAATTAAAAAAAACACTATACACAACCTTTGAAAGTGAAAGAAGGGCCCAAGGATAAGATTACTTTGCAAATAGCTATATGTTTTTCATATGATTTTGAATGATTTGAAGATCAATTATGTTATATCAAGGTAAAGATACGAATACTTTTATGGCTTATTCCAAGATGATTTTGTTGATTCTTATAACTCAAAATATTTTCACAATGAAAAGTTACGTTTTTGAACATTTAGAATGATGAAGTGCAAAAGTTCATTGTCATAAACCAAACTGTATTCTTACTTTATAAAGACCACCTACCTCAATGGTGAGAAAGTTTTAGATTAACTCGTATAATATAATAGTTATGTATAAGAATGACTAGAACTAAATCAACCTTTGAACATTTTTATTTTCTCTAGTTTTTAAATTTAATTTATTTTTATTAAAAAAAAATTGCAATTTTTTGTGATTTGTTCATAAGAAATTCAATTCAAAGGTGTGATTATCATCTTGTTTTTGCATGAAATTTTATTTTTAAAAAAATGATTCAAAAATAAAGATTGGTGATGATTTTCATTGCATTTCAAAAAGGGCTATATTGTCACAATTTTCACTCCATTCTCTACCTCTTGAGTTGTGTGACACATGCATGGAAAGGTACACATGCAATCCAATTTAGTTTAATTACGTTATAAATAAACAAAAAAGCTTAATTGTCCGTTCACACTTGGAACTTTGATTGAAATAATGTTAAAATAATTGAAAACAAAAAATGATTGCTAGCAAACCCTATTTACCAACTTAATATTCTAACACAAAGTTATCCTTCACCCTTCAATTACAATTTTAGCATGTTGTCAATCATGTTAATCATGTCAACCATCTTACCCCATGCTCCTATTATCATGAAATCCCACTACCTAGACACTTGATATCATAGAGTTCCTATTAACACAAACTTTTTCTATCTAAACCTACACCTATTGATATGGTAGTTTGGTGTTCTCTCGTGACTTGCATCTCCTCCATCCCCTTTCATCATCTCCAATCTTGCAACTAATCTTTAAGGTTCTTCAAGTTGCATTCTTCTCTTTCTCACATTTCAAATCTTACACATTAGTTTTAAAGTTCTTGTGTTTCATTTTTCATAGTTTTTTTTGTTTCATTCATTTGCAACAATGTGCTCCAATTTTTTTTTATCATTTTACTTTGTTCATTTGTAATAATGTAATTCAATTTTGTCTATTTTTTACTTGTTCATTGTAACAATGTGTTTCAATATTTCTCCATTCTTCATATAAAGCAATGTCCAACTTTTGAGTTTCTTTACTTCATTCATTTGCATGAACATGCTTCAATTCTTTAGTTTTCTTCTTTGTTTGTTTGCTTCGTCTTCTATCCATTGCTTTTACAACATGTTCATTCATTTTGTTGATTGTTTTTGTATCCATCGTGAATGTCAACAATGACAAATTGTCATCTTGGTAGAGTTCCTTGTGCTCATAATCAACATACTTCCAATTTTTGAAAGTACGTTAAAATATTCACATCCTCCTAATGTCTTTTTGGATGTTCTAGCAACAAACAATTTGCAACTTTTGGAGAACATCCTAGATCTTTAGAACATAATTGAACCTTAAACTATTAGTTGGATTTAGACCTTTTTTATGTGTTGATGCATACCTTTTCTTAATGAATAGAACAAGTGCACACATTTTTAAAAACTAAAACTTAACACTGAAGTTCTCATAATGAAAGTTTTAGACCCACTTCCATTTCATGGGAAATAATTGATTAAATTTTTCTTCTTAGAAATATGTTCCTTGTTCATTCATTGACAATTTTTAAAAGGCTTTGAGTTGACAAATGCTTTTCTACTATCACAAACCCACCATGACCCAAAAAAAAAAAGAAAAAAATGATTTTTTTTTAAAGCCTAGGGATAAGAGCTTGAAAAGGAAAGGATATAAAGCATGGCCACCTTTGGTGGGGGGGAGGGTGGGGTTATATATGAGATGATTATTATCCCAATGACAAACACTTAATCACCATTGTATATTGTGTTTCAATTCTAAATGGGTACATGCCCTAGTTCAATTTTGCAAGAATGGGTAATGGTGATTCATGTCATATTAAAATTGTCATGCAATCCCAAACTTTGCCTACACAACCCTTTTCACCTTTTTTTTTTAATGTTATTAAAAGAGTAATATTTGGAGAGATGGTATGTTGTAGGGTAATAGAAAACTAAACCCTTTTCACCTTTTTTTATGTTATTAAAAGAGTAGTATTTGGAGAGATGAAATGTTGTAAGGTGATAGAAAACTAAGGCAAAACAAAAACCTCAAATACTTAAACCCCCTACAAAGCTCAATAAGCCCAAAAGTGGCAATTTTTGGAATTTTCAATTGATTTAGCAAGCATAAGTGGAATTCTAAATTCCAACTTGTTTTGTTGGTCCATGCGGAGTGTGGTTGTAAGCTTCAAGTGGAATGCTAATTGGAGAATTCCATGTTAATTAATGTTTGATAATGGCTTGGGCAAAACTTGTCGATCCTCAAATGGTGTCATTCAATACGTTAGACTTTGTTGTCAAACCATTGAACCCCAAATCTTTATCACAACTCACAGACAATCTTCACTTCAAATTTAAAAGGGGTGGGGTTTGGTTTTCTAATTTGTTGGTTTTTAGATTTTCATAGGTTTCCACAATCTATGTGGTGAGAATGTTAGATAGCCTCTAACAGGCTCCGGGCACCTAGGAGTTAATAATGGATATGTTGGTGATGATTTTGTAACTATGTTAAATTCATGAAAAAAAGTGGATTTATGCTAAAATAATTGTTTTCTGTTGGCTCACAATCAACCCTTTTTTCCTTCTGGAAAACAGGTCCACAATTTTGACTTCCAGAAAAACGAGAAATATTAAAGTTATCTGACAAGTCAGGCGAATAGGGGGCGAGAACGGCCAGTTTCGGAATAATAAGGCATCAAATGTGTAACTGGGAATGAAATTTAGAAAACGGACCCAAACTAGTTTTTCCACCACTTTTGGTGGTAATTCAGTTTCATCCCCTCTTTCCTTTTTCCTGAACGCCTCCACTGCTGCTACATATTTTCACTGCTCTACCTGTACAACTACTATAATCACTCTGGAACCTTGTGCATTAAATGCTGAGATTTAATAAAATTTCCTTACTTTGTGGATACCACTGAAAGAGGAGATAGGGGATGAAAGCAGAGAGGATAGGGGGTGAAAGAGAGGGTGACTTGACAGATAACTTTAAAATATTATGGATTCTTTCAAATTTCATCGAAATTTGTCCATTTTT
>Ga0209208_10002848_pt1 | contig 24851 bp, 21 predicted proteins | sample S1TSphfallax_3_FD_187694 | JGI IMG/M metagenome (GOLD analysis project Ga0209208, IMG submission 187694) | Host-associated microbial communities from peat moss isolated from Minnesota, USA - S1T2_Fd - Sphagnum fallax MG (SPAdes) (version 2) | ecosystem: Host-associated > Plants > Peat moss >...
TATTTGGTCTAAGATTAATGTGGTGATCATTTATCATTTGACGTTCCATATCTAACATTTATAGGGAAAATGTTCAAGATTATTGGAAGTATGTATTACAAAGTTTTGAAATCCTTAGACCTTTATATAAATGGGTCCAAACATGTTAATAAGAGCCAAGATCGCTAGTTTAAGCGATTATTTATTTTGAAATATTCTTAAATTATTTAAAATATGTTTTGTTTAAGCATTATAACATATTATTAAATAAATATATGTTTAAATAACTTCCCTCAAAATATGGCATGTTAAAATAATCTTTCAAAAAAGTCCTTGCAATGCTTAAAATCATTCATTATAATGTTAAATGAATGTTTTTGAATATTTCATCTTCATTATATTCATTCCAAACCATACCACATGTTTACATTATATATTAAAAACATTGTCACGAGCAATTTTGAATGAATTGTAACATTAATATAATTTTTGACATTAAAACATGAAAAATTAAACATTGGGTACATTTGTTTTTGCTTTTATTAGTGTGATTGAACTCAAATGTCTCTTAAGTTTTCTTACCTATCTTTGATACAATCATTATTTTTTAATACAATAATTTTGAGATTGTAAACATCTATATGTTTAAGGTGTGATAGGTGTTATCCTTATTTTCAAGTAAGAACTAGATATGGAGTTCAAGCAAGAACTTACCTAAACTTAGAAATACGTGAATTTGTAGGCTTCCCATGTCACTAAAATAATTACAATGCCAACATAGGGTTTCATCAATGAATTTTAGTCTATGGAGTTTAGCTTACAACTCGTGTGAGAGTTGGAGGTCATCATGCAAGACATTTCCATAATACACTTGCTAATGGCTTTGTATTACCACCTAGTAGGATTAGTGTTATTAATTTCACTATATGGTTTTGATTCTCTCTCTTGAAATTGATGAAGTTTTATTTTTAAATACTTTATAGATGCAACACATCAAGGTCCTTGATTTTTTTGTGCACATTACATGTTTTCCAATGATCAAGTATAGTATGAAGATTTTTTATAGAATCACATATATCAATGGTGGAATGAATTTGATATAATGATCAATGTGAAGTGGATATTAAAAATCAATTGGTTTTTAGGCTAGTTCTCAGTGCATTTTTCAAACTAAAAACCAATTGTTCTTTTTTTGAATGAAAATCAACACTTTGAAAACCAACCAAGAGTCTTTTTACAAGGCTTTGAAGTTGTTGCTTTGCTTTCTTTAGAACAAGACTATGTACGTGGCCTCATTACTCAAGTTGTTCATCATTGCACTACTTATGTATACTTGATATTTTCATGTTTCATTATATGATCACATGGGAAGGGCACACTTAGTTGTTTGTGTCATTAGTCCATTTGTTGGTTTCAATTTTTTTGCTTGCCTCCTTACAAATTGGATTGACTACCAAAAATGGCATTTACATAATTAATGGATGATGGTGCACTAGACCCTTGCATAAATGCATATTGGTTTGCACAAGTAGATTGAGGAAGGATTACTAATCTAATCATTAAAACATATAAATTATTTGTAAAGATTCCATTGGTTGCAACCCACATTCCCAATATAATGATGGATCACAACCCAAAAAAACACAAGCATGAAATCCACAAAATATTTTCTAGTATTAGGTTTTCATTAACATTGATCAAAAAATATGTTTTTGGGAGCTCATAATTATATTGCATTAGGATAAAACTAATCTGTTGTTAACTTTCCACTTTTCATTTATCTTTTTGCAATTTCTTGACAAGCTGAATTCCATTAATGTTTAGGTTCTTTTTATACATTTACAAAGATTAAACTCTACACTGTATGTACAAAAATTCTTTTACTTCCTTTTTTTTCCCCGATAATAAAATCAAACATACAACTACATGTTTGTTGTTAAGGTTCAACACATACATCAAATGTAGAGCTTGATGGTTAACCATCGGGAATTTTGAGTGCATGAACAATGTGATGATTTTTGTTGTTGTTATGCATGTACGTTGAAAGGCATGGCAGGGAATGGAAAATTTACCATCAAGAAGGCAATATCTTCTAGCCTCCTTTCAATACAATTAATTTATGTTCTTTTTATTTTTATATGTGCAATATCTATCGATAATAAATGTGATCTCCTCCCCTTTGAAAATATAATTAACTTTGTACAAAAGTTTTGTTTCCTTCTATAGAAAATTTTGGTTGACATCTAAGCCATGGGTGGCTTTACATGTGCAAGTGTAGGAATAGGGAAATTGCATCAAATTGGGGGTGTTAATAGATAATGTACATGTATCTCTATGTGGACATTTAAGCAAAGCTATGTTTCTACTTAGTGTCTTAGACTTTCAATGTACATTTTTCTACGTCAAACAATTCATAAGAAAAGTAAGGCAAGTTGCATTGAATTTGAGAAATGTGTTTTGAGTTGTCATGTCCATCTTTCACCAAAAATGTTTGTTTTCATCATATCATGTACATTGGAAACAAGATAACACACCGTGTACATGTGTATAGCTTTGCACAACCATATTATTTTATATTGAATCAATGCATTTTAAAGTGTTTTTCATGATTGTGCAAGGTGGTCAAATGTTACAATTTGAAACAAATCTCAAGTGCTTACAAGGAGGTATTGGAAAGATGTTTATTAGCACCAACATTCTTTGAAATGCATTTTTTTTTATAATGGAAATCAACATATATTGATAAATTGCCACCAACAAGGATGCATGCCTTCTAAAAACATTATATTTACATTTCGTATTAAATTTGAAAAAAATTACTAGTTGTTTTTCTTTTCTATCAGTTATATATTTTTGGGAATTATTATATTTAACTTTTGATTCAAAATGCATTTTGAATGGTTGATTAAACATCATGGGGCCTTTTTCATTCTATAGGGGGACAATGTGCATATTGCTAATACCTTTTATATAGGTCCAATGATTGTTTTACATAAACACATCATGCTTCTATCCATGAACATGATAATGATTAGTGTTTTTGAAATAACATATAAATATTTAAAATTATATTATATTACATACATTTTGAACAATTTCGTTTATGTTTCAATTGGATAATATGTTTTTTTAGCTTTTGATTTCTTTGGTTCCTTGTTTGGATTTTGAAACATATCAATTTTCATCAATTTCAAAAGAAGCAGCTTCTACCATTATTTGTCATTTTCTTTATGTTTGTAAGACAAAGGTGCATACCAATATTTCATCCATGTTTTTTGGTCAATTTTTCATAACAATTTACGCATTACATTCACATTAATTTGTTATACATAGTGGGGATATTTGAAACTAATGGCCAATTTCCTATATGGATTTTTTTTTTCTAGAAAAACAACAATACACATGTTTTTTTTCAAAAATTAATTATGAATTTATATCAACAATTTATTTTATTGTGTTGATTACTTTGAATCCTAATACCAAAATGATAGCTCCATGTAGAGACTTTTAATACTTATATATACACACATGTGTGTTATTTGAATCATCAATCTATATAAACCCCAACCATGAAAAGGTTTCAAAAAATGGGAACAATCCAAAAGGTTTCATCTTTTGAAGGACAAGTGAAACAACCCAACAATGTGCAATATGGACAAACGTTGAGTATCAACATTGCTTTTGAATTTCAAACCTCCGAAATTTCCCACATTGGGACATTTTCAAAGCTCAAAAAAAGTGACAACCAAAATAATTAAGAGATTTATGAAACAAAAATATAAAAATATTCTAGTTTAAGATCCCTTGCATTATGTTAAAGTTGGGTGTCTTAGGATGTCACAAATGCAATTTTATTGCACATAGAAACCAAAATAGTTCTAAATTGTTGATCAATTACAAAATATTACCAAAATGAAGTATTAGGTCATCTAAGTACATACCAATGGTTAATAATTGTTGAAATTTGTATTTTAACATGTCATAAATTGATAATTATGGAATCTTTTGTAAATAAAAAAACTTTTATCATAGCTAAAAGAAATTCCATTTTCACAATTTACATGATTTTTTTGTTTAAATTTATTGAATGAACATCACTTGTTATAATCATATGGCTTCAATTCTATGCCCCAAAGTTCAACAAGCTCTTAAAAGTCTCATGCATGGAACTCCTTGACATGAAGACACCCAATTACATTATTTTAGTTAACCAACTTCATTAACAATTACTCGTTGATGCACTCCACCAATATCACAAGAATAAAAAGGTTTTTATTTCCTACGAGCATTACTAATAACATTTTCAAACTTTTATTGTATAATAAACAACACAATTAATAAACCATAACCTTGTTTGTTAGTATGAAAAAATGGTTTGGAAATTGAAAATGGATACTAGAATTGTTAAGGTTGGTGCATCCCTTAATAAAATTAGAAAACCCAATCACACTTGATCAATTACACTTGAGATCCATCTTCAAAATGGAAAAAAAAAATTCTTTCCCATGGGTAAAAAAAACTACAATGAGTTTTTTTGGATGTCCCAATGTATATTTTTATGGGTTTGACAAGTATTATTACATAGTTCCCCAAATGAAACACAAAAAGAAAAAGAAAAAGATACTCAATTTATTGAAACACTATGAACTAATCCTTCAATTGTGAAAAAGTTACACCAAAACCATCAATATTCAATTGATGATGGACTTTTCACCTCAAGTATGCTTAGGGTTCCCACCCACTTAAGAATTTATTGCTTATAGTCATTGTATGGAAATTACTCAAAACTTTGGGGCATGGTACTTTAAAAGTCCATGATATTTAAGTTCAAAAAAATATGCAAAAAAATAACTCTTATAATTTTAATTGCATGAAAAAATCCATGTTTTGCAAAGTCTATTTACTTACATAATATTTTCTCAAACTTGTCTTCACTAAAAATATTTAAAAAGGTTTATAATATAGTGGTATAGGGGGAAAAAATGGCAAAAACATTAACTTCAACATCACTTAATTGTAGTGAAAAACCTAGTTTTTACAAGGTTCATTGGGCTCACAATACAATAGAATTATGAACTTCCAATGGATTCTAAGTTGTTGTAAATGCTCCATTATAGTGCATTTTTACCTCATCGCATAAAAAAATAAAATCCATAACATATTGGTATGTGAATCATTGGTTGACAATTTGCATAATCCTAATTTTCAAACTCTCAAAAGTTGATCAAAAAGTTTGAGAGGAAATTCCTTTAGTTTCAAGCCATGTCTAACAACCTCACCTACAAGGAGGCCATTGGGAAAAAATAGTAGCATTTGCATATAGAAACTACGTATAGATAATTGCATTAGTATTCTTTCAATTAAATGAAAATTCTTTTATTGCTTGCATATGAACTTAAGGAACCATAAGGGTTTTAGTTTTTTTAATACCTAGTCTATTCAAATCATTATTTATATAACATGTTCTCTTTCATTGACAATATTCACCTATTCACAATCATTAATTCCTAAAAAAAATGGAGAAAAAAAGAAGAATGTTGCTATCAAATAGGCCTTTTCCTCCCACTAACAGGGTCCCATATGTCTCTAGTGACTCATTTATATAGTAAAAATATTATGAAGTTTTATTGATTGATTTGGAGTTTTCCAAAATTGGAAGGGATCAACATTATTTATTTATTTTTGAATTGTGACCAATTTCTCAATTAAAAAAAAAATTATTATCATTTATCATATGCAATGTAAACTATTTGCACAAGCATATGATGGATAAGATGAAAAAAATGAAAGAAAAATGTGATTTCCAACTCATGTCATTAATGGTGTATACCATCAATTTCAACAAGAAAACAAATGAACCCAAAAAAAAAAAACTTATACCAAAATGTACTTAAAGATTTTTTTATAATAAATTACAATTTAATTTAAGAGGGACAAACAAAAGACATTATCCATGGCAATGGCCCTGAATTTGTCCAAAGGTTGTTTTGTAGGGCAAACCCATTCTTGGGTGGTACTACTAGGAACCACTTTAGGGAATGGTTAATGAAACAAAAATAGCCAAATCATTTTTATGGGTCCTTTTCGTTAAATGTTTTCACAATTATAAATTATTATTTTTTCATGTTTATCAATTGCATGTTTTGATATATGGCTTGAAGTTTATTTGGGAATTAAAAAAATTATATTCCTAATTAAAATGGCCCTTTAAAAAATTGACAACCTCAACTTTGAAAATTCATAACTAAATCATATTTAATTCATTAATTGCAAAATAAAAACCTAAAAGTAAAATGGATCCAAATTATCTTAGGAAAATTTCATAAAAATTTCATAAATCATGTTCCAAATTTATGTTCCCAACCAAAAAGTTCAAGAAAAAAATAGGTGTTATGTTCCTGAATTTTTTTAAAAATGCAATGATTAGGAACATGAAAATACACAATATTTTTTATATTATTTAAATTTCAAAAATCTATGGAACCTAATAAATGTATTCAATTTTTTATTTTATGAAAATATTCATTTAAATCTTTCCTATGATTTTTAAAAATTTGATGAGTTCGAGAAAAACAAGGTGTGATGTTTTTAATGGTACCATCTAAAGATAGGATTACATTACAAACATTAGTTTTGAGCCCCAAAGAATATAATATTTTGTTTGAAAATATATTTAATTGATTAATTATGTAGTCAACAAGTTAATTTGCATAAGTGGTAAATGTTTGCTTATTTGATTGCTTATCTTACCTGGAGTTTTTAGCATTTCACCAAATGACGTCAAATTTTGAAACTCTTCATCTTCCATGATCTATAATTTCTTCATGTAGAATTAAAACACATAAAATATAAAAAATAATATTGAAATTCATTAATGAATTGTGAGAACCTTGAAAGTTTTTTTTTTAATGATGATCATCTTTGATTGGCTCATCACCAAAAAAATATTCAAGGTAAAAACAATCCCAAAATTGATACGTTGTAATTTATTTTTTCAAGTTATTATATAAATTATAAGAATAAAATTTAAGGCAAAAGATATGGGATAAAGTGGGGAACTATTGCAATTACTTAATGCTTTTGAACATGTAAAAAGTTGTTAGGGACACGAAGATCCATGAAAACAAAGGTGAAAGGAAAGGTTTAAGTTTAACTTTCAAATAAAAAACAGAAAAATATTATACGATTTAAAAATAAGAACACACGAACTGAAAACAAGAACAAGAGATGTGTGAGATAAACAAAAAAATGATTCTTTATTATGTTAACATATGTAAACATGAACATGAAAAGAACATGACAAGGCTATGGTGCAAGATCATGCCTAAGACTAGTGTTGAACAAACTAAAAAAAATGAAGGGTCTCCTCTTTGGGGACTTAGCTTAAAGAAGTTTCCAAAAAGGTTTTTATGTGTGCATTGAATAAAAAAACCTTCTTAAACATCTTCTTAACTAAGAATCAACCATGAATTAACTAAGGTTTAACTAGGAATCAACTAAAAATTAAGTAAGAATTAACTAAAAATTAACTAGGATTTAATTGGGAGTTAATTATGAATTAACTTTGAATGAACTAACAATTAATTTGGACTTAACTCAAAGTTGATTTGGGCTTAATCAAAATTTAACTAAAATTTAACTAAAATGAATTAAAATCAATTAGAAGTGAATTATGATTAAATGAAAGTGAACTAAAACTTAATTGAAAATTAACTAAAAGTGAATTGAAACTAAACTAAAAGTTAGGTACATGGATGAACATTTAAATGAATGAACTCCATGGCATTGACATCCGTGATAGAAACTCCTTTAACTAAACATGTTAATAATTGCTTTGATTACTTGAAATCAAACTTTTTCCTACATCCCCCACGCACCTCCTTAACCTCCCCAAAAGGAAAAACTCACGTCCCACATCCCCCTCCTCCTTTCAACCCATCCTTTCCAAAAGAAAAAAAGTTAACACCTTGGGTGTATGTTAATTCACCTCATTGGCTATCAAAAATTTATATCCCTCCTTTTGTTTTTTACCATTCTTTATTTATACTAATGGCAAGGGTTAGGAATATGGGTGTATATTGATAGCAAATCATTATTTTCATTAACTTTGATTTTATGATTCATTGAACTTTAAAAAGAACCTTTTTAAGTTGGCCCTTATATCTTTTTCAGTTGCATTTTGAGACCAATTTGAACAATTTAAAATTCATATTAATATTTTTTGGATTTTTTTTGTTCAATCTTTCTAAACATTGTGATAATTGAGCCATTGGATGAGATGTAAATATAAGGAGAAATTATCATTTGAATGGAGGATGGGTGAAATTTATTAATCAAATCAATAGCTCCCCATTCCAAAAAATAAAACAATGTTTGAACTTTTCAAGAGATAGCTTAAAAATTGAATGACAAAAATTTGGGTAGCAAAGGAATGAATTTCTAGCATTAGGCAATATGTAATTCCAATGATGATGATAATTGGAGATGGTTTAGGTAGGACAACTTTAAGTTCCCTATTTCATAAGTTGTCACTTAGATGGTTCCAAATTAGAATCTTTTCAACCCATTCCCAAGGAAGGAGGCATGGAAAGGTGTCTTTTCACATTTGAATCTTTAAAATAAAATAAAATCCAACACCATATTCATGAGCACATTTTCAATACCTTCTCCACCAATTCACATCCCATTTCTCTTTAATTAAATTTGAATTCAAGAATCTTAATCCAATTGTTGACATTGAATTGAATTGGTATTGAATTCAATTTAATTATATTTGAATCCAATTGAATAAAATCTAAATTCAATTCAATTCAAGTTGAATGCAATGTCATTCAATATTTTCATTCAAATAGAACTTAATTTTCACAAAATTATTCTATTTTTTCATCAATTGATTAGTTAATTATCATTAGTAATGCACAAGTAGCAAAAAGTCCAAGTCTAATTTTTTAAAAACCAATTGAAAAGCGTTCATGCAATCTACAAGATGAAGTTGACTTCATGAATTAACAATTTGGTGATGTGGAGTTAACAATTTGACATGTGAACTTGGCAACTTAGCAAAGTGGTAAAGGAGAGTGAAACAAAAGTGAAACAACAAAGTGATGGAAGAGGATGTAAAATAAGTAACAAATAAACCATCCCTTTACAAATTTAGTGTAGGGTAAAGCCAAGGCAATCGGCTATACCAAGTGTAAAGACCGGCTACAAATTGTTATTTTGCCCACGATACCTAGTAGAAGAAAAGAAGGGTGAATATTTGAAAAGCAAGAATGAGCATCACGTTTTTCAAATGCACATGTTTTATTTTTTGAAACACTCATCCTTTCCCAAATGAAAAGTTAGCCTAAACAAGGTGCCCTTCAACTAAAAAAAATGCACAAGTAATGTGCAAAGAGCCTTATCTATAAATAGTTATTACACTTTGAATCGTGAGGTCACTCAAAACAACAAAGAAAAAGAATTCAAACCACCAAATCCAACAATCCAATTGGCTTGAAAAAAGAAACTTTAGATGTACACATAACCCAAGTCTACGAAAGATTGAAAAAATTGATCCTTTTCAACCATTTCCATGGATTCTCTAAAAAATTTCACAAACTTGCCAAACCCTTAAACCCTTATTACACATTTAACTATTAGTTCATTGAATGAAATTGTTGGATTTGGTGTTTGAGAGTCTAACAACCAACAATTTCATTAACCATAAGAGTTTTTCTCCACACTTACAAACAAGCCAAACAAGCCTATTCAACACCCCCAAGTGTATAATAATACACTAATACTATAACCCTTGTCTGTATACAGATAGGGTTATAGATTTGGAGCCAGTTTTTACAACTAATTTTCCCCCAAAGCGATGCCGTCATTCGGTTTCTACGAAACGGCATGAACTCTGCAAGGAGGAGGAGGAGGAGGAGGAGGAAGAAGAGGAGCTGTGGGATAAGGAACGTGAAAGAAAAGACAAGAATAGAAATGGTGGACATTTCTGGACACCCTGCAATTTGAAAAGAAACAGAAGAGAGAACAAATGTGGACAAATCCTTTTTTGTTTAAATTGAAATCCAAAGCCTGCACAGTTAGTTTGATGAAATCTGAGAAAGGAAAGAAATTCTGTAAGATTTTGATCTGCGGAGAAATGCAAGAGAAACGGTGAAACACGAACATCCTGATGAGCATAATAAGCTTGTATTGAAAGCCAAGCTCCTTTGAAGCCGTGGTGTGGTTTAACGTGAATTGCAAAAGAATAGAGAAGAAGAAGAAGAAGAAGAAGAAGAGGAAGAAGAATTTTGCAGAAACTCCTTGCAGTTTGACACAATGTGATCTAGCCGAGTTTGAATGATGTAGATTCTTCCCCTCTCCATTAAGTGCCCTTGACCTCTTAGAAAGAAAGAAAGAAAGAAAGAGAAGAGAAGAGAAGAGAATTTGGTTTCTCACATGCAAACTTGACGCAATTCCCTTTGGTGGTCCGACCTGAGTTTGAACTCATTGAAACTGTAGACGACATTGCTTGAAGATACTACAATCGTCGCCATGAAGGTCCTATCCGCTTACGAGCAGAGGATCGAAGATGCGCTGGTGGCGGAGGACAAGAGGCTAAAGGAAGAGGAAGAGTTGAAGAAATCAGAGGAGGAAATGAAGAAAGGAGGAGGCAAGAAGAAGAGGCTCCTCAAAGGTGAGGAAGAGAAGAAGGGAGTGCGATCGGAGCAGCCATTGGAGGATGAGACTAACCAACTCTACATGCACGAAGATCCGGAAGAAGATGGAGTGTTGCGCCCATATCTAGCCTGGCGCTATGCCATCAAACAGACGAACAACGAGGGCAAAGTTAGGTATCTTCCTGCACCTGATAATGAACGCGCCTATCCGTTGCTGAATTGTGAGCTCCATGGTCGAAACATTTGGCTGCATCAAGCTCAAGGTCACGTGAAGCCTCAAGCCTCCACCACTGTCACTCAGGCCTTTGGAAACTTCATGTATTCCAAGATGGTGAATTTTTTCTCTTCTCCTCCGCCTCGCTCGCTCTCAGACCTGCTCCCGGGGGTTTGTTTTCGGTCTGTGACAGTTTAAACTCCACACTCCCAAATTCCAATCCAAAAACACAACAGGTGCAACAGAAGAAGATGAGAGTTTCCCCACTTCATTCTTCTCCATTCTTTCTCCCAAAGACCTCAACTTAATTTGATGAAGTCACACAAGAAATCAAAACTTGGGGAATAATAATAATAATATGCAGCACACATGCATGCATGCATCCATAGGTGCGAACACTCAGAGATGAGGACCTCACTGTGCGACAAAAATCAATTACTTGGGTTGTCGAGCTCCTCTGTGTTCCAGAAAATCGTGCACGATGTCTTGCTGCTGGTAATGAAAAAAAAACCAATCTTAAAATGAAAGAAGTAATTTGAGCAGCCGAAGATTGGGGTTTCTGCTATATTTCAATTTGTTAATCTTTGGTGACTAAGTGACATTTGCTCCACCATCAAAAGTATGATGTACTTACTGTTAAGCATTTCCAAGTGGGCATTTGTGAAAAGATACCTAGATTCTCAAGCTTTGTATATGAGTTGTAAAATGAGGACGACAACTATGCCTCATGCCATTAAAACAACAGAATATAATGTCTTATGTGATCTGATTTGAAGCCTGACCATTTTGATATCCAGTTGATAAGAGTGATCAATGCACCTCGGTTGTTATAGGGACATTGTTTTCTATTTGTGAAAGATCAGACAATGAGGAGATTCATGGAGATTTGACATTGAGGTCTGGAGAACAATTGCATAGTATTTGCTTGATGCACAATATATTTCTGATGTTGCATGAAATTTTTGTGTTGTGCTAGGCTTTCTTCCCATTCTTGCATCTATGTTGTCCGAGGAGGACATGTACTTTCGGCAGCAGCTTGCACTTTGCTTCAAATTCTGTGCAGGTATGATGGTATACTTGACCATACAGTGTGTTTGTCCTCTTCTCCCCTACTGTGAATATAATATGGCAAACGATGTTGTATTGCTACCTAAAAGAAGCCCATGTTGTATGTCTTTCTTCCCTCTTCTCCATAGACAACATATTCAAGCTTCATGCATGGGAATATGGGGTTTTTCTGAATGCAGCTGCAATTACCACATGGATTGATCTCTGTGAATTGGGGTGCATCAAGGGGCTGCTTGCCATGGTCTACTTTTGCCTCTTCCTTTGGAGAAAGATTTAGAACGGGGGAATAAGAAGGGAAGACAATGGTGGATAAACAAGCTAGTATTGAAATGTATCTTGGGTCCAAGCTGTATAACACCTCTCCTCGTGGGAAACTAAGAAGCAAAGACAATGTTGAATGAAAGTCCTTATTGTCGGGGGCTGTCTGCTCCATAACAACTCTCCATGTGGGCTCGACTTTTGAAGCATGCATTGGCTTTTGAGGTTTAAGACACCTGGCTCTTAACCTCAAAATCTCAAAGTGCATTGAACTTGCAGGTTGCCGATGAGAATGCTATTTTGAGGAGGAATGCCCTGGATGCCCTCAATGATGCAGCTCTCTCTTGTGAAGGTGTTTCTAACTTTTTTTCCAATATCCAGTAAAGATGAAATTTTTGCTGCTTCTTCAAGGTTTCAGGAATCATACAGCTTGTGTCTGTTGGAAAAACATCTCTGATGCTTTCTGTGAATAAATGTTAATAGATTCTCTCCATGATGTAATCTCTGGCTCCTTGGTGGCTGACAGTGAGGTCTGAGCTTGTAAATGATGGGACGGCACTGACTTTCATAATGAATCGGATCAAAGAGGACAAAGATACACATTGCCTGTGCAATGCTCTAGATCTGCTCTCCAAGTGTGTGGCAGGCTTGAACTATGACCAGAAGGCTCTTACAGAGCTTCTGAAGGTGTGATATTATGTGTAAGGTCTTCACTTTCTGTTATGATGTGAAATTGACACATTATGCTTCAAAGTGTAATAACAGGTTACAATCCTTTTGGCAAATCTACTGGTTTGTACTAAAGGCACAAAGTCTATAGGTATATGAATACTGCTGAGGTTGTTGCCTGCACAGTGGTCATAATCTCTTCATCAATATGGAGCTACGTGGTCAAGGAAAATGTCCAAATTCTATCTCAATGTGGCACGGAGGTTCCCTCTCTACTACATCTGATGATGCACCATGTTGACTGACATGGTTGGAAATTGGGGTTTTGAAGGCCAATGCTGTGGCAATAGTATTGAAACTTGCCAATACTCCCTATCAAGATTTGATGGTTTCTGTGGCTCGGTTTTTGTGCCTCCTTTGGTGAGTCTATCTCCAACTTGGATGCTTTTCAGAATGTTGACTGGAGACCAGTCCAGCACACCAGATGATGATAGGTAGCATGCACAGTAACCTTCTCTCAATTGTGTGAGTGGGGGACAGTTTCGATGAGGCTGGAAGAAAGAAAGCTGTGGAATTAAAAGCAGTAGAAGTGCTGGTGCCTTACCTCAATCATGTTGACTCACATGTTATTGCTTATGCTGCAGCTGCTCTCATCAGGTACAACCATAATAAGATAGTTCATTGCTGCATTTGAATATCAAAGAAGCAGGAGCCTTCAAGGAAAAGGAGTATTGACAATATGGGAAGTCATACTTGGATTTATTATGTTTAGTAAACTGAAAGACACACTGGTTGCTTACTTGGTTGATGTGCCATTCACAGCATTACCCTTGAAGTCCAGGGTAAGAAAGATTTCATCACAGCCAATGGTGTTCCTGTACTGGTTCCAATGCTCAACCTTTCTGATACAGAGCTCACACTCATGGTTATGGTGGTACGTTACTATTTCAACTATTGATGGGAGCCTAAACCTTCCACAAAACATATCATGTAAATATAAGAACTGCTCATGCAAGGATAAGTTCTTGGAGAGACACAGTGCATCCCATAGATGTTGACTTCTTAAATCAATTACAGTGAGCTACTTAAAAGTGTTTCCTCAATCTAGGGTTTAAGGAAAGTATCCAATTCTCTTTCTTATGGAATGATCTTGTTATCTGGAGTATGGATGTGTTCACTGCTTGTCTCCTTGTGTGAATCTTGGCTTCATGCTCTTTTGCAGTTGATAACAAATGTTGCAGAACACCCACATGCAAGGATGAAGCTGCAGCGGGGTATTGGAGTGCTGAGAGCAATGGTCAAGGCATCTGTGTCAGCAATGATAAAGAAATGCTCCAGGCAAACAATTCAGCAGCTTCAGTTCCAATCCCGACCGTTCCAGAATCTCAAGGATGTGAGATAGGTCAAGAGCTGCACTATGGGTTTCTTAACAGGTAGAACCACTCACACAGGCACTGTGCTATGGAATATAGGTTGAGCACCTATATCAGATCAATCCAAACTTGTGGGAACCACAGTTCTGTGACAAAAACATGATCAAGGTCTATATATGTGATTATCATATGTTAAGAGAACCTGTATTCTTTCTCAGTTGTCTGCAAATCCATACAGTGGGGGCTAACCTGTGACTCATTAAAGATGACTGCAAACTCCAGGCCTCCTGACTCCCTATGGTTAATAGCTCAGGACCAAAAACTCAGAGACTGTATAAGATAGCAGAGATCCACAGAAACCTGAATGGAGAAAGAATGAATGAATGTCCAGGATACAGAAAGCCAGTGGAGGGATGTAAATATAGAATCTTGTTCAAGAGGGCAAGGAGAAAGAGGAGCACAGATAAATTGTCAACTCATAAAACCTCTAGCCTCCACTAAGTCACTTGAGTGAGTCATGGATATTTCTGTCGAAGAGATAGCGGAAGCTCCAGTCATATGGCAGCACAGTCATGTGGTGCCTCAATCGCTTTCCTGATTTCCTCAAACACTGTCTGAGAGCTTCTTTTCTCTCTTGTGGTAGCTGTGTGGATATCCACTCCATCAATGACTGTACGTCATGTGAGAAATCACGTGCATACCAGTGTAGTATCTTGGGCAGAAGCACACGTTTGTGCCTGTTGATCCCTACTGCTGCCAGTAGGAAGTCTTTGCAGGATGCCTGTAGCTCAGCCCTTACATCTGTGCCCGTATATACCCGCATCTGTACATGAGACATGGAATACCTCTTAGTAAGATTGACCCCACAACAGACAAGAAAACCAAAGTCATCAGTAGCTCTTCTCAATTTGAGAGAGCCTTGAGAAAAACCAGGTCATTGCAAGAAATTTGCTGGTTCATAAATTCTCAATTGGCAATGACCTTTTCTAGGAAATGCAAGAAGCATAACAAGGACACCAGAAGTGGAAGAATGAATCAAATGAAGAGGCATTCTGATATCTACAAAATGCTTGGATACTAAGATTTCTATGTGGAACAAAAAACATCTTTAACAGGAAACCACTTTGTAACAACTTTCACATGAAGCAAATTCTTATCAGCTTAACAATCAGGGCACTAACATAATGGATGTGACAGCAACACAAGGGACAGTAAAAAGAGGGAGGCAGTGGAAGTGGAGCTCACCACAGGGCTAGACCTGCTACCACAGCAAAGAGCAAAGCTGATAAGAGGCTCAGCATGGTCCAAGGCAGATGCACTTCTCTCGTCTGTCTTCTTGAACTTGTGAACTGGCAAAAGGTGTGCCTGATAGGACTCAATGTCACCACAGATACAAGACATGAGCACAGGCATCTACCCTACAAAATGGACTGAAAAAAACACTACACCAGTCCATGGTCTCAGAGACACAAATACAAGCAGATTAAGGAGACTCATAGGAGAGTGGAAGAATTTAAAGGTGTATGGACAGAAAAAAGAGAAGAGAGAGGTTACCAAAGCAGGGCGATGTGAGTGAGCCCGCAGAACAGAGTGTTCAATTGCCAAGGCACTGTACAGATGTCCACCAACAATATATGCCACCTGCCAACTCTCAAATTGCACATGCTGTGAAGTAGTGTAGTACACCATAGAGAATGACAAAGTAGATCAACTGTGGAAAGAGGAATTCAAGAGGATATCTATACTGCACCTTGTTCATGAAATTGATCCGCTTATAGTGGGTCTTCGGCACACCAAACAGCAAATGTGCCTGCAGAAATCACAGCTTACTTTCAGACATATAGCTCTATTGCCAATGCAGCATCTCTATTTCCAAGTCACATTTCTCCTGCCATCAAGCTTTCAGACTTATGGTTCTGAGTAATTCTGCCCTTGTAAATGGATCTGCAAAACACCTTTTCCTTTGCATGAACAGATCAGATTTTCTTTTTGGTAGTCTCTCCTCTTTTTTCTTGTTGCTTCTTCCATCGTTGAACATTAGAGGCAAGGAGTTTAACCATAGGTAAAATCAATTTTCTCTGCAAATTAAAGAAGGCATAGTTGTGAATACATGTAGAATTAGTGAGTGGTAGATGTTGATCCAGAAAGCCAATCGTTGCTCATGACTCATCTCTCTTGGTTGCACATGCTTCAGACCTTCAAGAAGTCCCCTGATAAACACCCAGCATGGTCAATTCCAGGAACACCCCAGTACTCAAATGTCATACTATAGCAAAATAAGGGATAGATCAGATTGGAAAGGCCTCCACAAGAAATGCAAATGATCTAACCTTAACTGTGAATACAAAGCAGCGTACTCCTTTGACTTGTCCACTGTAGGGAGCACAGTAACTTCCCACGTATTTGCATAATTTCCTATGTCCCATGCGGTGTCCCCTTGCTTGATTCCATATGGATCAATCATTACCTCCTCAACTTTGTTCTCCTTAGTTGTATCATAAACCGACAGATCATGCCATGAGAGTTACAAGACATTAGATGCAACCTGAGTCATTGGAGACAGTGGTGGCAATCTTGAATGGTAAATCATCCTCAGTGCTTTCCCTAGCACTCTTGGATAGAAAGCATGGTGTTTGTAATAAGCAACTTTCTGCATTTAAACACAGACTTCTGAACTGAGAATAAATTGCCAGATGCTTCAGAGGATATTCAGTGTACATTTGTCACAAAATTTGAAGAGTGTGAGGTGCTCATAGTCTTGTATGAAGAGGGGGATACCTGTGAGATGTCCTGTGTTAGTCTCCCTTTTGACACCTCCAAGTCTTGTGAGGCAGCAGACAACTGGGTGTTCAAAGAGTTAGATGCAGCAAATGTTTGATGGAAGGAGGCCATTGTTCGAAACAATTCTTCAGAGAGCTGGTTTGGATGCTTGCTAAGCTCTCCTATGTCAGGACCTGCAGAGATAGGCTCCTGCTGGACTGCAGATGGCTTCAGTGACTCATGTAAAAGATATGAACACACCCATGAATTTTAATCTAGCACTTAATCAGTATTTGTTACATGAACAATGCCATGACACCAATACTGGTGCATTTGCAAAAGTCTGTATCCTAAAGCTCATTAACTGAAACTCCAACCCCATTTATGTTTCACAGACATATATGCATTGAAGGTTCACCCTAAAACTAATTTCTTTTGGTGCATCACCCAATTGGATTCATAGTGGGCACAGACATTTTCTCCATGTATCTTGTCTTCCCCTCCCTCTCCATTTTGACAAATGAGAACCATGCATGAGCACCACCTATTTCTTATGCCAATACACACTGGTTATCAGCAAACAAAGTGGCCTACACAGAAATAGACAAGCAACCTGGGGGAGGATGCCTTCATTGTCGAACTCAAGGACTCCAACACTGTTGAGAGCACAGAAGCCAGTTCGAGTGTTCCACAATTTTGATGTTGTTCTTGGCGGTCCTTTGCTTTCTCTTAGAGGGTTTCCCAAGTCTCTGAGAATTTTATCCTCCTGAGAATACACAGAAAACTTGAATCACTTGATGTACAAAACACAAAACACAAACCACAAACAAAAACAGCCCTTTGTCTATGATCATGCCTTGCAAACAAAGCAATCCTGATATTTGTTACTGGTAATGACCTAAAGAGTGTGATTGTTGAAATGCAAATTCAAAACTGAAATCTCTATGTGGAAAAAAGTACCTCCTTGTGTTTAAGGGACAATAAGAGAGGTATAGAATTGGTTGGCACCAGTGCCAAAGTCAGAAACCCAGCAAAAGAATCATATCCCTATAGAGCTCTGAAAACCAATGGCCTTGTCAAGGAAGGCCACAAAACTGAAAAAAGAAAGGAAGGGAAGAGCAGGATGGCACCTGCTTATTGAAAGAGGCTTTTGTGACTTGCCAGTCCTGGTGATCCAATTCTGTTGGGCCATTGTTTCCAGCAATTTCTTGCTTGGTGGAAGGGACAACTGTCCCAATAACAAACCCATCATTTGCAGATAGTCCTCCTGAACTACCACTGCTCTCAGGTGAAACCCCTTGACTTCGAGACATCGAGGATGTTGCAAGGTGATGAACCGCATGGGCCTTCAAACGCGGAGTAACATGAAACTGCAATCACACAAGGTCTATCTTGTTTTTACCAAGACACCTGTAGTGAACATAGATGGGTTGGGACATAAACTGCTTGTTCTGTGGAGGACAGCCAAACTTTGATTATCCAAATGTGCCCAAGAACATTTGGAAAGGTTGGACTCCAGAGCTGTGCAATTTATCAACATTCTTCAAATTTTAAGGGAGTGTGCAGGAATGTCACTTGTGTGTGATTCAAATGCTTTATGAGCATAAGCACACAGCAAGAAAGAGAACCCTCCAGCTCAGCTATTTGTGGAAATGCACCAAGCAAGGAAATTGTATTAGGTTTTCCTGTAAGCATAGAAAAGTTCTCCACCTTCACGCACCTTTCCCATGGCTCATTCCTGAGAAAGGCCCATGATAGTGGTTTCAAGACTAATGTTTTTTCAGCACTCAGAAACCTCACTCAATTTGGAAACTTTTGCAACCTCACCTCTGAGAAACATTGCTGACAGAAGAATTCTCTGCAGGTTCTGCACAAAATCACCGGTGAACTGATGACATTGCCACGAGCAGCACACACTGCACATCTACCCCACCCAACTGTTGCAGTTAACACACAACTGACCTGGAGAAGACATCCTAATCAGCATTTATGTGTATGTCTGCTTCCAGAAACTTAGAAGTTTGAGTCCCTGATTGGTCACAGGACTCTCAAGAATTAATTTGTACATGATCAGCACTTTCTGAGACACCATGTAGTTCACTGTTTTGTCCAAGTTATGGAAGGCCTAACTGTACCTCTCAGGTACATCTGAAGATTGAATGCTGGACTGTGGTATGTCAATGTCTGCTCCAAACCACATAACAAAACTTTGTAACTACCTCAAAGAGGACAAATACATGTTTTCAACTCCCTCACCCTGAAAACCATAACCCCAGAAGAACTAGCTTGGAGAAAGCAAGAGCAAACAATTTGCATACTTGAAGGTGAGAACAATGTGTGGTAGCATGTGCAGAGTGAAAAAAAAGAGAGTATGATTTGTGTGGAAAATTGCGAAGGCAAACCTGGTAGAATGACAGTGCCAAAGTGATCAGCACCCCGGTTGGCCCACTCCATCTACATTGCAAAAGAACAGAATTGTCAAAACTTCAGCTATTTATTCCCACGAAAAAATATAGAATCTGAACCCTCTTCCAAACTACACTGAAATCTATTTTGATGCATCTACCACAGACAATTCCAAGTCAATGCTCAAATGAAAGAAAGTGGTATTCTGTTAACATTGGGCACTGACACATCTGGTAATTCTGAGAGTACCTCAGCTTCAAAATACTCAGCTTCAATGTCACTGGTATCACTGTAATCACTTTCAGTATGCTCCTTGTCCTCTATTCTTTTACCATTCTCCTCATCCTCTATTACAAGCTCTTTGCCTGTGGCGGGATCAATGATGGGCAACTGCTTGACAGTTGCCTTCAGTCTTTGTCGCCTGGTTTGCTCCTTATCGCATATCTGAATACAGAGCACATAGAGATGTGACAAACCACCACAAAGCAGACTGTAACAGAGACATGAATACCCAAGCAAACAAAGGGACAATAGTTTCCAAGAGTGTAATGCTTTGGGAAAGTGATACTTTGGATCATGAGCAGGGAGAGAGCTGAGACCTCCTCATAGGTCAAGTCAAACCATTCGTCCAGCCAACAGAAGGCATTGCGGTGAGTAAGGAGAACCACCTGCAACCAAGAGCCCCTTCCGTAAAATGATGCTTTGCAAGAGACAGGAACCATTCTATTCTATCACCATAGAGCAGTCTAAACTGAACCTTAAGCTATTGTTGTGTCATATCAATTTTGTTTTGTATGGTGAGGTATACCTGACGAATACCATTCAACATGAGCTTTTCTACACGATTTTGGACACCCCAATAGCTGCAAACACACAGACATGGAAGAATTTTACCAAGTCAAGTTGCTGTTAGGAGTAGACAATTGTCAAGGAGTGAACAACCAATATAGAGCTGCAAGATTTTAAATTCATGAACATGTTCAATTTCCGTGAACATTAACAATTCCGATATCCATGCGTAGCAGCTGCTCATGATCAGGCAATCAAACTAATTGGCATCAATAACTTCACTTGCAATCTTAACACAACAAGACTTTGTAGTCTCAACCATAGCAACTCCATTTGAGGTCTGCTCCTCCCAGACTAGGTATACACTCTCAAATGAACAGACCAACAAAGACTTGCCAATGATATCCTGACAGACAGGAGTAAGACTCAGTTACTTACTTGGCATCCACTTTGACCATTTTGTATGCACACATGACTGGCTTTACATCCCTCTGCCACTCCTTTCTAAGAGGTCCCCGCCTGATAAAAACCAATCCAACACCATTGATCAGGATGATACAGCAAATCCCTCCCATTTCTTTTCACAGTGCAGCTTTTTTTTTTGGCATCATTAGTACCGACAGATATCAACCAAAACCAGCTTCTTGTTCTGGTGCCTGAGGACTCCCAAGCACATCTTCCATGTAGATGCAGGTGGCAACAGAGACGTAGCAGACTCAGAGATCCAAAGAAGAACAAAATACTCATTGCAGTTTCCTCATGCAGCAAGGCTATTTAGGCTCTGTAATGACTTTCCATTTACTCTCTCTGGTTGCAATGGCTGAGGCTAGGCTCATACTATATGACTAGAGGGAGCTACTTTTCTCTGCAGATCCTCCCCCACAATAAGATCATAGGAAGTAGGCGCAAGTACTCTTTTGAACATTCTCCCTGTCGAGAACAATTCTGCCTCTAATTGCAGTCAGACATTGTACTCTGCACCCTTTGGATAAGAAAGCAATTCTCACCCAGTTTTCTTCGACTTGTATAGCTTTGGATCAAGTTTTGCCTGGTAATCTCTCTTAGGGATCTGCTCACATCACAAATCAATGCCTTCTCTATCAGTTATCCATTCATATCCAAAAATCAACACAATTGCTATTCAACAACTATGAGAAGAAATTTTGGTCAATATACACAGCAACAAGTATCCATCCTCTTTGCCTTTGGCAAATCTATGGCACACTCAATGTTGAAGTACAACAGAAGTGCTACAGATCAGGGGTCTGTACTTTGTAAGTTGTCTCAGATAAGTATTGTGAGCCCCCCACTTTTTTAAGCAATATAAACCCATCCTTGTTCTATGCAGTCAATTTCTATTGGTCTTCTGGGTAGTGAGTTGCAGACAAACCTCATCAAATGCAATATCAACCATCTCAACTTTGCGCACTGCCAAATCAGCTCCACTGAAGTTAAGAATGTTGTCAGTGGATCCATCATCATTTGCATGCATGCTCCACATCTCTATTTTCAACTGGTCCCCACACACAAACAGCAGCACATTATAGAGAAAGCTTCAATCCCAGATTTACAAAGTCTGTAAAAAACCTCTCAATCTACATCGGGACATGAAGAGGAAACTATGAATAGGAACATTACTCCCAGCATCAGATGCTCTGAAAATTGCAGCACACCTTTTGGAAAAAAGGGATTGAAATAATAGTGTGAATGTAAGGATATGCCATCCATGTCTTCTCATCAATGACTAGCGCATTTGATGGCACCAATTTTGATACCTGCAGCAAAATACCAGTGGTTACCTAGAGATATCTCAACAGGTTCAATGCTCAAGCCTACTGGGACACACTAAATCAAACTCATGAACAGCATCTGCTTTGCTGAAAAGGAAGTTGCAAGAGAAAGTAATTTCCCACAAAGCCCTAACTCAGTAGCAGTGAAAGATGTACCCAATCTGGCAACCGGTCTCCAAGGCGATAGAGGGTGTGTGTATATTGTCCCTCGCCCCAGACATCATGTTCATATGGCAGACTTGAAAGCAGCTGCTCCCCACCAGCCATGAGCAGCCCACATGAACAACCAACAGGTGAACTGAGGTATAAAAAACAAGATGAGGGCAGAAGAGTCCCAGTTTGGAGCCTTACCTGGCCTCCTTGACTCTCTGATATGTTCAACTCATTTGTCTTGAAATTAGCGTATCTTTGTGCTCTTCTGAATTCCTCCACTGCATCTCCAGATGTGCAAGTCTCAACAAGACAAAGAAACTTCCAAAATAGCACATCAGAGAAACCTCAAATGATACATATCACAAAAGCAAATGGAACCAAACGAATCCATCTAAGCAACAAAAAAAAACCCCGAATGCAATCAAAATGTGGCAGGTAAATTCCCCATTTACCATCACTAAAATTAGTGTCTCACTGACTCAGTCGACATCAACATAGCTACTCTGAGTCAATGAGAAACCTTCCTAAAACCCAGGTCTACCTTTTGTCCCGTAGAGATGAATTAAGAACCTGTCATTGGCAGAACCACACGCAGTTCAGAGATATGCACCATTCTTGCTCTCCTCTGTGATGTTTTTTTGTCTCCGCTTGACTCAAAAGAGGTTTTTTTATTCTGGGTTTATTATCAATGTGCGGCTTGTTCCTGAGGACACTTCTTAATCTTGAAAAGGGTTACCACAATCAAAATGGGTGGTCATAAAATAGGAATGGATGGCTAGGCAAATACAAGGGATGATCACCCACTAAACAAAATTGAATCTGCTTGAAGCTTGCACACACTCCAAAGAGCTTGGCAGCTTATTTTGTAAACTGTGTTTGTGGGAAATGCTCCAATAGGCAGGTCTGCATGTAGAACACAGACCATTGATTCATAAATACAAAACCCTAACTGCGAATGTTGAGCAAGGGAAGTGGTGTTCACAGTTTGTTGTCCCCCCAGTTATAGAAAAATGAAAAAATTACAGAAATATGTCCAGTTGCAATTCGCAACGGACATTCAAACTCAAAGGTGGGGGGGGGCAATGTACACTGTACACACCATGGGAAAAAAAACAGCTCCAGAAAACCAAATTCACTGCTTTAATGGAAAAGAGTCCTGCAGCTAACAGGAAGGAGATGATCCAGGTACAAAGAACATACCCAGCGAGTAACTGACGAAAGGAATCGACAGTGCAACCCCAAAAAAAAAAAAAAACAAAGTCTCACGAGAAATCAATTGCTTGTGAAAATCCCCAAACCCTAAAACCCGTCAAAGATGCAGAAACCCCGATCGACTACTGAAACCACAATCACGACATCTCCCCACTAAACTCTTCCCACGCCCCAAAAAAAAAAACACGATCTCTTTTAGTTAAAAAAAATTGCAGAGTACTTGCAAGTGATCTTGTCCAGAATCATTGCAAGAATCATGTTGCAATGCGAGATAATCACATACAACTTTTTGCGTGCAAAATCCTCGCAACTTTTGCCTTCCTCGTGGCAGTAGCACCGTCACTGCCACGCGAGGGCCTTCAGGAACACCACAGAACACCCCCACACACACACGCAAGCACAAACTGACGGCCAAGATCTGACTACATCATCAAACCGACGGCCAGGATCTGATAAATCATCGAACCGACGGCCAGGATCTGACTAACTGATCAAACCGACGGCCAAGATCTGACCAAATGATCATCATATTCCCGGTAAAAAGTTTGCTTATCGGACGCTCCGGAACTGCGCCACGTGGACGGAAAGATCGCGTCCGTCCGTCCTGGATATGGATCTTTCCCGCGAACGTTCTCCCTATCCAAAAAGTGCGTAGTGGATGAAAAGTTGTTTATTTGTCGTTTGAGTGTCTGTTTACGTACACCCCAAAATGTGCAATTGGTGGATGAAAAGTTGTTCGTTGGTGTTTTGGCTCGTCTGGATAGAAACCAACAGGGCGCCCACATGGATGCGAAATGCCAGTATTCATCCATACCCCCGTACCGTCCCATTTATTAGCTTACGTGTACCCCCTGGCGTCATTTATGACTTACCTTTTAGCACATGTCCGCCCAATATTTAATTTATTTTGAAGATAAAAAATATTCCAAAAGATATTCTCATTTTCCTTCACAAAATTTTGTTCTTTGAGAAAAGAATTTTTAAAAAATAATGCCAGCATTTCTAAAAATAAGAGAATTCATGCTAAAGATGCAGAAGTATGACAATATTATTTTATTTATTTATTTATTTATACATACATACATACAACTTGATAAGTGTTAATATTAAGTGCATGGCATAATTTTGAAGCTTTTGATTATTTAAATGTATTCATTATTACATCACAAATCCACCAATTTTATATATTAATTCAGTAAGTTTGTCAGTCTGTCCAGGACGGTATATTTTGAATTCGTGTGAATAGGGTGTGATTTTCATGTTCAATATGCCTTCTTGGACATGTCTATCTGTGTGAACAAAAATTGGGGAATGCTTAGAAGATTCTTCTAGCCATTGCCCGTTCCCTATCAAGCATCTAGTCATGATTTTTATTTTTTTCGTGGAGGGGGTGAAGGTAGGGGAGGGGGTGAGGTTCTAAGGGTCTTAATAGGTGGAAGTGAGAAAGAACACATTGTAATATTATGTTTGGAAACACATTGGAACTAAAGAAAAATGAAAAAAAACCTTCCTTCACCCCCCA
>Ga0209208_10002850_pt1 | contig 24848 bp, 15 predicted proteins | sample S1TSphfallax_3_FD_187694 | JGI IMG/M metagenome (GOLD analysis project Ga0209208, IMG submission 187694) | Host-associated microbial communities from peat moss isolated from Minnesota, USA - S1T2_Fd - Sphagnum fallax MG (SPAdes) (version 2) | ecosystem: Host-associated > Plants > Peat moss >...
ACCTTGTAACTCCATCCAGTTGTAGCAAGCTGAATGGACGGTAAGTCATGAAAATACAATTTTAATTTTTTTTCTTCCCCCACTCCCAAAGAGCAAACATTGTGACAATTTTCTTTTTTTAAAAAAAATATTTAAAAATAGTTTGCAACCAATCTGAGAAATGCTCCCTCACGAGTTTTGTGATTTTGAAACGAACGGACCCAAAGATATTGGCTTGTAACTGAAGGTAACCAAGCAATAAGAAGCCTGAAATGGCAAAAGTTATTAGGCTGGGAAAGTAGTAGACACATGTGCACACATCTCATACCTGAGTGTATGGTGCATGGCATTATGCTGCATGTCTTGCACATGGTCTCCCGATGAGGTAAGTCCTTTGACAGGATGATGACCAATGCAGTTTGCAGGGTTTCATCATCCTCAACAATATTATTCTCATTGGAGCTAGGTAGAGAGGTTTTTTCAGCCTACTTTTACACTACATTAGAATATGGTTTTTCATCCAGCACTGGTTCTTGGTTCATGACACATGTGCGAGATAATCTACCTTACCTTAGGCTTAGTTTCGTCATTAATTCATCCTTCAAATATTGAAATGAAATTTTAGGAAATTATGAAGTTGAGGTGTAGAAAATCATCATAATTATTGCAGGCTATGAATATGAAAAAGTTCACTATAAATCATATGACAATCTCATAGTAGACTATTGTAAATCATGAAATAATAATAATAATATTTTTTTATATGGATTGATTTTTGGGAAATTATATTTATTCGTTTTGTCAATGTGAAAGCTGACCCTGATCTCCAGTTTTGGGTTTGGAAAAGAAATTAATTGTTTAAATTTCTGAAATAGACCTGCAAATCTGATTCCAGGTCCGGCTCATCAATTTTTATTTATTTTTTTTGATTCCAGTTTCGAAATTCAGTCATGGTTCAGATCTGCTTCTTACTAGCCAGAATTGGAACATGGATTGAGCATCCGCCCAACATTGGTAGATAACATGTGCATATGTACTCATTTTGACAACGGTGTAAGATGTGAAAGAAGGAAAAAACCAATATTCAGTTGTAGTGTTGTTATACTTCTGTCACAATATCCATGAAAGGAGGGGAGGGAGAATAAAGGGTGGGATTTGCAAATGTGAGAGAAGGTGAGAAGACAAAAGGATGTAAGTTCTGAACACATTAGCTAGTGTAGCATTGCTCTAAAACTAGCAGTTCTAGAAAGATAATCAACTGAAGAAAAATCAGGAATATTAAGTTGATTAGTAAAGCATCTGCAGAAGTTTTCTTACTGTATCTGGAGGGCACATTTATCAACTGGAATCTATCCTCCACAAATAGTGGGGCATGTCAAAAAATGAAATGCCCACTCCAATGTAGATTCGGCTTTTGGAAGCACCCCCTCCCCCCTCTTTTACATTTGTATCTTGTGATACTCACTGTGTCACTAAACAATAGAAATAAAATGCTGATGCTTTACACCAGGCGACAACCCCAGAGTAGGGTACTTCCAAATAAAGCACTCCTCAGCTCTGCCTCAGGCAGATGATTATTTCAGGAACAGCCCATTCCTTTGGACATTACCTTACACTTAAAAGTCATCAAGAAATCTATTGGTAATTACTGAGTTGTGAATTTCTTCAAACAAAAATGGTTGCAGTTGTTGTAGATACTAGAAAAACTGCCTGACAAGATTCTTTCTCATCCTGGTTCATCAAAGGGGGAGAAAATCACGTCATCATCAAACTTTTACTTTCAGAGTCCATAGTGCATACAAAACATATCTGAGGATTGGAACATACGGCACCCCACCCAGCCCCGACTAGCCAAGGGTGAACCAGGGTGAACAACCAGCACTTGCACTGAAACCTTCACCTTCTTGATGGAGGCCTCCTAGGCCTATAGTGAATCGAAGAAACAATAAATTTGGACTTGAAGACCAAGTCATGGGTGATTTATTTGTCCTCGATACCATGCATTTAAAATGTTTATAAGCATCCCAGAAGATTTAGGGATTTTATTGATGTTGGACTAGAAACCACACGAAAACATTGTGGACCCAAGTAGTAGTTGATAGCCTCTGCTAGTGTATTGAAGTAATGGTAGTTCATTAGAGGTATAATTATAAATCTTGTCAAGTTTTATATTGGGACTCAAAACCAAAAGCTGTGAACACAAGCCCTCTTTCCATCTTTTTGTCTGCTGATCAGCCTGCACCCAACACCACCAGAATGCCCAAAATTAAATTATTACAATTTAAAACTCAAAGCTTTCTTGTTGCACTTTTAAAACCTCATACTTATACGGCTAGAGAGAACTTGTATCGAAAGAGATATTGTAGTAAGGACCAGCTTCAACATAAACATGCCAAATACTTGCAATGCATATACCCACATTTATCCCATGGGGTTTGCCCAAGTTAAATTATGACAATTTAAAATTCAAGGCTTTTTTGTTGCACTTCTAAAAACCTCATATTTATACACCCGGAGAACTTGAACCTGTTTAAAACGAAACACTGTAATAAGGGGCGGCTTCAAGACAAACATTTCAAATAATTTCAATGCATGGACCCCAACATCACCACAATTTATCCCATGAGGTTTGCCAAAAGTTGAATTATTAGAATTTGCTTTCTTTGTTGTTGCACTTTTAAAGACCTCATACTTATATGGGTAGAGAGCTTGTACTTGTTCAATCATAGTTAGGGGCGGCTTCAACACAAATATGCTACATAATTCCATTGCAGGCCCCCAACACCACCACAATTTAACCCACAAGGATTTTTGAAAACCTCGTGCTTAGTATATGGCTAGACAACTTGGACTTGTTTTAGAACCGATACCATAGTATAGTGGCTTCAACACATGTCTATTGAATAATTAATTAATATTGGAAAATCCGTTTCCAAAAAGAAATTCTCTAAACATTTCTAACCACTTGTTGTTTGAAAAATATAATTTTTGAAATTTTCAGCATTTTAAAAATAATGGAATTTCTACTGAAATCACCAAGGTACTATAGTAGTAGCTCAGCCCATGTATGTTTGGGTTTTAATTTCAGCAAGAGATTATTTCACTATCCAGATCCAAATTTGGTTAAAACCAAATTCAGGACCTTTGATCCAAATACCCCAAACCCAAGTTTAGAACTTGTACCTAAAACTTCCTCAATACCTTGAACTTGCCAACACTGCTTTTTATCAATATGGGGCAGTTTTATTTTACCTTTTCCAATTTTTCAATGTTGCCAAAGTGACAATCATTAATAACAAGATTTAGCCACATTTGGCTACAAAAAAATCTTAGATTTTTTTTCCCCCCCCCCCCTTAATCCTTCTATACTGTAGGTACCTACTAGGTAGAAATTTGGCGATTTTCTTTTTTTTTTTAGGTTCAAATCTGACAAATTTAGGTCATTACCACAAAGACTCATTCAAATAACAGCCAGGGGTTTGATGCAAAATCTAATACCCGCCTGTCGCTGCATTTTACCTTGGCAACGGTGTAGGTACCCGTTCGCAGAGCCACGGTTCCCTCCAGCCCAAGAAACACAAAACAACACTGGGGCCACAGTGAACCAGCACCCACCAGTTGGACCATCCATTGGATGCCAGTTATTACTCAGTTGAGGTTCAGATGGATGAACCTCAACTGAGTTTATATTTGGTTTCACCTTGGTAACCAATTCTGTAGGAAATAGGTCTCATAAATAAGGTAGGTAGGTAGGAAACTAGGTAACTAGGTAAGGGCTGTATTTACTACCTACCTACTAACAACCTGTTTGTGGGTTGTTAGTAAGTAGGTAGTTTAAAAAAGCACTGAGCTAACCAGCATGGTTAGCTAGGCAACTGGAACCCAACCGAAAACTGTTTCCTGACCACTTACCATTCATCCTTCATGCTGTGCTGGTGGGTGCTGGTTCACTGTGGCCCAACACTGGTACCTAGCTAAACCCTAAACCCTGAAACCTAACTTTTCAGGGAAAACCTATTGAAATTTGACATAGAGAATCCCCTAAATATCTAAGGAAAAGTATAAATTTATTTCCATTTCTTCTTTCCCTATTGGTAGGGAACAAAACAACCAAAAGATTCCCGTCAAAGGGCCCCTTCAAATGAAGACTTTTTATTTTAGAGCTTTTATAAAAACCACAAGAAAATTTGAGAGAGGTAATTGCTTAGGGAGGTAGAATTGAAGACTTTCTTACCCCATTCTAAAATTCAAGAGAGAAAAAGAAAAAGAGAGATACATAGGTAAGTAAGTAGATAGAAGTGAAGACTTTTTTATACCATTCTAACAACCAACCTAAAAACACATAGCAAAACATTAGGTCTGTAGGTAGGTAGGTAGAAGTGAAGACTTTTTTATGCCATACCTTTTATTTTGTAAACAATTTTTGTAATGTTTAGGGAAAATTTGAAAGTTTCTATAACAAATTCAATATTCTTATTCAAAAATCAGAAATGTTTTATACATTGTTGAAGTAGGTAGCCAAAAAAAAATATAAATGTTTAAATTTTTTTCTTTCATATTTTTTTAATTGTCAAATTTGGCTAAATTGATTTATGGATGATTACCACTTCGGCTACATCACAAAACTGAAAAAAAAAACTAAATAGTAAAAACAGAATAGAACTTTATGCTTTTCTAAAAATAAAAAATAAAAAAGGAAAAATAAAGTGAGGTAAGTACATAGGTAGGTAAATTTTAAAAAGAAATTATGACCCCCAAAATGTTGTTTTTACACATGCACCTACTTTGGTTTTTTGACATGTGCCCCCCAAAAACTCCAAGTTCATAGTACAAGCCCATTTGAAAAACTTTAGTTCTGGGATGTGTAAAAATATAAGGATGCATTTAGAAAATATAAGGCATTTATTCCAATTACATTTTTAACCTAACATGATTAACCAACCATGTTTGTTTTGATTAATTACAAAAATAACAATGTATGTTTCGATTAAGTCCAATTTTCACTTTAATCAAAATAAACATTTCACTTTACACACGGACCTTGTGGTGCCTATGTGTAGATCATGTGTGGAGCAATGCAACTGAATTCAATCACTCAACTAAGACATGTGTGGTGATGTGTTGACACATTTGACAATGTTTGATATTTATATGACTGAATGTATATCTACTATTTTATATTTCTATGTATTCCTATAATCATGTGATAATTGCATTTACTGAACAATAAATTAGTGATTTACATTCAAATAAAATAATACTAAATAAAATGTATTTATGAAATTACATACATGTGAAAGTGATAACAAATTCTTGCATTGATTTCATTAAGAAAATTAAATATTAATTGATGAAATGAAAACATGTTGTATTTGAATTTATGGCCCAAATAAAAATATTAAAGTTCATTAAATATTTAGCTTTTAAAAAAATGTAAATAAAAGATTTAAATTATTTGATGAGACTAGAAATTTTCAGATGTAATTTAAATTATTATACTTGAATTTATAACCCCAAATTCATATTCTGAACATCACTTTTGAAATTAATTATGAAATTATTATAATTTTTCTACACTATGTTATTAAATGAATTTCAAAGATTCAATGTAATAATTAAATAAGAAATTAATTTAATTAAATAATGAAATGAAGGTAGCTAGGTAAATATTACCTACTAACCACCACCTGCTACACACCTACATAAATATGAAATTAGGTTCATTATGAATTTTAATAATTATGTAATAACATTTTAATGCTTACAATTCAGAAACACGTGTAATTATATTTATGTGATTACACCTTTTGTCACCATGTGATGATGTGGTGGTTAAAGACTTGAGTTATGGCCATGGAGCCTAGAGGTGAGAGTTTAAATCTCATTCTTGACATCATATGATTATGACTAAAGGTTATCACATTGGTGTGGCAAGAGAATAATAATAATAAATACACACATTTTTTATAAGCCCGTGATGAGTTGTGGGTCTAGCTACGTGTCAATCTAAGTCCAACCCAAGGAAAAACAAAACAAAACAAAACAAAACTTTTGATTGGGTCTAGTTTGAAGCACCAAATAATCTTAACAATTTACATAATCTAACAATGAAAATTATTATTAGATAATAATAAACAACCATGCATTACAGTGAAAATTGGCAGAATTTTTTTTTAATATTTTATTTTTAAATTTCTTTTCTCGAGTAAGCTAACACAATCTATTTGTAGGTAAATCACTCTTGTCATTGACAGATGATAAAAATTAATTTCAAGAGTTTTTAAAAGTTTCATAAAAAAAAATTTATTGTGTGGGTGGGCATGTCCAAAATTTTTAATTTATCAATTTTGGGATGTGCTCCATTTTTTTTCATCAGTAATTCTGGCCTTCCCAGTTTTGGGACATGCTCCATTTTATTTTTTTCGTTGGTCATTTTGACCTTGTGGCGACACGCGACGAGAAAAAAAAAGAGAGAGAGACACAGAGAGAGATGCGCGAGTGATGTCACATAAAAGGACGATAGATCACCAACTCTTTTTAGCAACGGATGCGGCTAATTGCCAAAAAAAAGAAAAGGGGAAGAAACTAATCGCCCATTGGTTGGTGTCGCCAAGAGCACAAAACAGGAGAAAAAAAACAAAAAGATATAAACAAACCGGTGGGGACCCGGAACGCGCACAAGTGTGTGAAGAGTGCAGCGCTCGGGCTTCGCCCTGGATGCACTAACAACTAGTTACTAGTGGAGGGTAATGTTGTCCTCATGATCAGCCGTCTGGGGGGGGGTTGGGTGGGTTTTGAGTGGATTGGCGTGGTGGATGATCGCGGAAATTCAGGGCGCAAGGTTTGACATAATAGCGGAGTAAATGTGACAATCCGGAAGCTGCGGCGAGTCATCGCCTTTGACATTTCAATTCACAGCTCGTAGTAGCTGCTTCTAGTAAAGTAGCAACCGTGTAGCTGTCTAGACTCCACTCACGTATCTAGAGTTGTTTTTTCACTGCCAAAAATTACCCACTTACACACACAAACACTGCCCTCCTCTCAAGTCATCACACTCTTCACCCACCCACGCAGCAGTTCTCATCGCTCTGCTGTTTTGCGCGTGAACCTCAGCCCTACTCTTACTGCGCGCTCGTGTGCTCAACAGTAGACTTGAGAACTAGGCTTCCCTTTCCCACCCATAACCGCTTTTCTTTTCCAAATCGAAGAACCTGCCGTGCACGAGAGTCCTGTAGTTTATAAACGTCTTTCCGAGTCAAGAGCTCCTCAATTCCACCTTGCTTCCCACTGCTCTTCCTCTCTTGACTGACTCTCTCATCTCTTACTTGTTTGCTTGCTTACTTGCTTGCTCCTCCCCTCACCAATCCTTGTCATGCGTGCTAGTGGAGCGTTTCACACTAGGGCTGCAATCTTTAGTCTCTGCTCTCTCTCTCGCTGAAGTTTCTCTCTGCACCTGTGCATGAAGCTGCTGCATCATCATTCATCTGTCAAACATCTATAAATCCTAGCTAAGCAGATCATACATAAAACATATATAGCCTTCTGACCTGAATCCCGGCCCTGCGGTAGTATACTACAGCTGCTGCTTTAGTGCGTTGTTGTGATAATCGGTCCTAACGTCTTCAAACAGTTTGCACTGAACAATTTTACTGACTAATTCTGTGTCACATGCAGGATGAGTGTCTGTCTCGTGCACTCAGTAGCCATGAATCAGCTTCTAGGTTCACTGAAAAACTGAAAAAAATCTACTACTAGGAGATTGTTATAGTATGTCCTGATCATCATCGAACTACAACGCTGCTGCTTGATCACAGCGCCCTCGTTGCATTACAAGAAGCTGATTATAGATTGTGTACAATTACTTGACACTCACATATATATATTATTTTGTGTTTCCATTGAAAGCAGCTGCGCCAGTACCTCTGAGTCTCATGATCTTCAGCTTTTAGCCGGCTTTCTAATAAATTCGGCAACAACTAGTGTCAAGCTCGGAGTTTAGCAATTCTTTACATTTTTGCCAGTGCAGTCGGCTCCGGATCAGCGCAGTAATACAATATGGCTCATTTCAGATCACACCGCCCAGCAGCCATGGAAATAGCACCTAATGCTCCGCCCATCATGAGCGGCGAAAGCACGGCTAACATGGTCAGCGACCAGTACGATGCAGCTGGGCCGCAAGGGAATAGGAGTATGAAACTAGGACGAACAGTCTCAGATCCCCATGCAGCATTGCAATTATCTGGCTCGCACAAGATGCTGGAGGTAGTGGTGGACTTAAGCTCGGAGTCAGTGAGCATAGCAAGCATCACCCCAACTTCTATAGGCCCAGTTGCAGCTGGCTCCCGCGATCCAGCAGCTGCAACTCGTGAAGCAGCTCGAATGAAAACACGCTCGAGGTCAGCTCATCATGAGCGCGACCATTCGCAGCAAGAAGGCTTTTCATGGACGAAAACTAGCCACTCTTTCAGAGACTCTCTGCGAAGATCTGCGTCGAGTGTCTTCAGACAACTGTTCTCGTCTGCAGCACCACCAAATGAGGTGGTGGATCCGGCTGCCACACAGACGTCGTCGACGTCGTCGTCACTGCTGCCGGGAAACGGTGGATCATCGCAAAGGATGAGCAGAAATCTGCCGCAAATTCATCAATTTCCACTGGCCACCATCCACTCGGCAGGTCCAAGCACGGAAGTCTTCGCCGCGGATGAAAACCTGCAGCAGTTCATCAGCAACAGATCTGCATCAGGTGTACCAATAGCAGTCTCAACTGATGATGATCAGGGCGCGGAATTGCCTAGGTCAGCGTCCAAGCATGCACTGCAAGGGCTGCAGCTAATCAGCAAGGTCACAGCTACTGCAGATCAGAAGCATTTGTGGGCTGGAGTGGAGAAAAGATTCCATCAGCTTGCTGATGCTAATTCCATGCTTCCTAAGAGCTCCTTTGCAGAATGCATAGGTGGGCAGTTTAATCATTTCCTGATTATTATTCTGACAAAAGAGGATGGATTAAACCCATCTGTTTTTTCTTTAGGAGAGCTAGTTTGCCATCTTCCAGTGCTCTCTGCTTGCTTCATCACGCCACAGTTTGCCTCCTTAAAATGCATAGAAGTATTTATATGAAGTTCGCTTGGAAAATTTCACAGTTCTAATTGCATTTGCATTACGCCTTTTTTCTTTTCTTTTCATTTTGTTGTAGCGGTGGGGGGCGGGGAGGGGTTGTTGATATATAATTTGTTTGTTTCTGGCTCGTGATGATTGAATGATTGATTGATTGATCAATTGATATTGGGCGCAGGGATGAAAGACTCCAAGGAATTCGCAAATGCGCTGTTCGACGCATACATAAGACGCAAAGGGAAGCACAGCAACAATAGTACGCAGAACTTGATGTCCAAACATGATCTGTACGAGTACTGGTTGCAAATTACGAATAAGGAGTTCGACTCTCGGATACAAACCTTCTTTGATCTGTAAGCCAAAATTATTTTCTCTCTTCAATCAGCTGCAATTATTTCTTAACCGATTCCTTAATTTCCAAAGAATCCCAAAAGCCACCTGGTCCGGACTGCACAAATGAACATCATTCACGAGAAATTACGTTCTTTGGCATTCCCTGTAGTAGTAGGGAAAAGAGTGGAAACCAACCTCTGTTTCAAGAATTGAAGTTCAAAAAAAATAGGGAATTTTATTCTAATTTTCCCTTTGTGAAATAGAGGGACCATTGTACTTTCCCATGTCAAACAAAACCATTTCATGTTTGCATAGGGGGAAATTCAAGTTCTTCTTGATGGTCCTGGGCACGAGGAATCCTAAAAACATTTCTTGTGATATATATCATTCTAGTAGCTGTGCTGCTGTTGCAGCTAGTGATCCAAGCAGTTGGTCCATGCTGTTGTTGTTGCAGCAATCCAATTGCATATTTCAGCCACAGGGAGCCCAGTAGTACTATGAATCACCCCCACCCAATATAATCATCATTCATTAAAGCTTATAGCTGTTGCTGCTGTGCAATTTCTAATTAGATTTTTTTAGGAGAATTTCTCTAGTACTTACATTTCTTGACCAGCTCAGTGCGGCTTAGAACTGTGCAAACGTCCTCCACTGACTCTGAGGAGCGTTACATTGAACTAAATCATTGCAGCTCTCCACTACTTACAAGTTCCAGAAATCTTCTGCATCTAGAAAATCATTACTAATTACAGATTATAAGTCTTTCAGATCTGCATCTAATTTTTAGCTGAAGCGTCAGGATTTCCCACTGCAACTTTTAGTTGTACAAATGTTCTGTGAAACCTAATAGTGGATGCAGCAGATGAGTCAGTAGAGCAGGAATTCTTCTTCATGCAGGCCTGCATGATTGCATCCCACTAACTGGACCTGTTGAAACAGCTCAAATTGCGGGTCAATTGTGATCAGGCTAATTTGCCCTTTCCCCTTTCCTTGGTGAGGGGGTTGAGGTCTACTAGTATTGAAAGAGCTGTAATTGTGGGTCCATGGTGGTCCCTCTTCTTCTCAAGGGGGAAAGCCTGTGCGAAAGATCAACCTGATCACCATTGGGTTACTTGGTAATCAGGCTAACTCCTCTTTTCGCCTCCTTCTTGGAATGGGAGAGGGGAAGTGCGGGGAAAGGCCAATCTAGTGACCCAGAAGGGGAAAGGTTAGCCTGGCCAATTGGTGACCCAATTGTGATCAGGTTAATTTCTACTCTCCCCCTTCTCCCCCACTTCTTAGTGAGGGGGAAAAGGGTGGAGAGGGGGGCCAAGATTAACCTGATCACTAATGAAACCAAAAGGGGAAAGAGTAGCCTGATCATCAAGTGACCCAAATATAGTAAGCTTCAATCTTCTTCTTGTTTTGCATGAGGACAGACCATATAGAAGGGCTTAATGCAAATGCAACAAGAAGAGAGTGGAAGGAAAATTATCAGGATATTTTTGAAGGAAGTTCTGTGTGATGGCAAGCCAAGCATACAAAATTTCTAGTCAAATCATAAGTCAAATACATGTGTTGATTAAAGAAGTCTAGACAGTAGACCTGTCCCGATTTCAAAGTCTTGGGTACTTTTTTTTACTTTGATTCAATTGGCCAATATGGATGGACCCCAAGTCAGCAATTGGCTTGGTGCACATCAGGTGGGAATAGTAGCACACAATTTAGAAATATTTATTGGCATCTTTTCTTTTTCCAAATCAACCCTAGATGGGTAACTATCCTTGAGCAATGTTTTATATTCACATCAAACGTTTGTTTGTTAGGACTTTTTTGGAGAAAGAAAGGTATTTGTTTTCCTCTAGGCTATTAATAAGCCCAAAAGAGTAAATCAAAACTCCAAATTGTGTGTACAAGTTCTCATGGTCAGATATTTGACCTTGACGGATTTTATTCGATTTTACCGTAAATGTGACAAGGATCAAGTGTGCTCCATATGGTACATGTTAGCTTGACTCCAATGATTTTTAAATGATTTTGCAGGTGTGACAAGGACTTAGATGGTCGCGTTACAAAGGAGGAGGTAAAAGAGGTATGTTGACTCTCAACCCAACACAATACTCATCATCTCCATGTGTATACAATGATACTGGTCCAAAGAATGAAAAGCCACCAATCAGATTTTTGTTGTTAGTAGGACTTTGTTTGTTTTGCCAACAAGAAAAGTGTATTTTTTTGGGTCCCCGCTTTTTTAGGGTTTTTCTCACGTGGGACAAGTGGTCATCCGCCTCTGTTGCACTTGTAATTTGAATCTTGAGTGGGGAACATAGGTTATGCTTTGGAAGAAGCCCTGGTAGTAACCCTTACCACTTGATGGAATGGCATCTCACCTTCTCAGGCTCAATCCATTCGTACATGGAATGGGCCCTGTGGAGTGGACCCATTCCAAAGTATGTATATTGCAGAATTGGGTAGATTAGGTACCTTGGCCCATTGAGACATTTACATTTAATTGGCGTTGTTGTGGGATACCCTGCCCATAGTCTGGATGGAGCCCCATGTTTCGGGGGCGGCATCCTTTAACTCCAGTGGGCATATGCTATTAAAGATACACAACTTTTTTCTGCCCCTGGCCCAGGTTAATGAGCTGTTAGGGTGGGCTTATACAGGAAGCCTCCTTGTGAGCCCAGCAACCTGAGCAGACCATTGTTCCTCTTAAGGTCCAAGTGGGGGAAAAACAAATTCAGGGATCTTTATGTTTGCAAATTGTGAGGACAAAGACCGCAAAAGCATACTTGCTTAAAAACAGAGACAGTTTTCCATTTGAGACCCTTAGAACCTAATAAGTCATATTATGCAAGGTAACCGAGGCTTGAAACCCAACCCGTCCTTGGACCCCACCTGATTACTTAATCTTCTCTGTGGGAAAAACCCAAAGAGTTGGTGGACCAGGTCTGTGTGGGTGTTTCGAAAAAACAATTAACTTCATATTTTGAAAACCCAAATAGAGGTCCACTAGGTGTTGTGTTATGGGTGTTTTGGAAAAAGTAAACTATGAGGTTCTATTCATATCCAAATGCCTATTCCCCAGAAGCCTATATTCACACTCCACCTATGGCTTTTTATTGAATCCTAAGCTAAACTGTCAAATTTATTCTCATCCGAGACATTTGTTTGTGTTAAAATTTTCATCACCAGGTGATCATGCTGAGCGCATCCACAAATAAGCTCTCTAAACTGAAGGAGCAGGCTCAAGAGTTTGCGGAACTGATTATGGAGGAACTTGACAGTGAGGGTACCGGCTACATTGAGGTGAGCTCAATGAGAAAACACAGACCCATTTTGTTCCATATTAGGTACATAGTTTGGCTTCAAACTTTCACAATAGCAATGAAAGTAACAACATGTGGCCTCTCATTGGGTAATGGCTAAAAAATGGACTTTTTGAAGAATCAAACAAAACTAAAAGAAAGGATGAAACCTAGTTCCATCATTTCTCATTATATAATTGTAATAGTTATATTTTGAATACAAGATAAATTTTCTTTAAAAATACAGTTCAAGAATATATGTAAGTCTGGAGCTTATTACTCACACATTGGTTTCAAGTTCAAACCAAAAGATTACCTCAAAAAATCATATACAGTAATGTGAAATCTTTAAGTCCCTCTCAGTAGCAAAGCCAACAAATTACCTTCATGACCAAGTAACCAAATTTGGGCTTAATGAATTCAAGGCTGAATTCGGAACAAAAATACATTATGATCAAATTATATGTACTAGATTGTTTGTATAAAGAATCTTGAAAAATGAAATTATCATGAACTTAATAATAAAATAAATCTTTAGTTGAAATTTTTGATCCTCATATTAATCATTTAACAACAGCTGTCATGATTATCATGAAACAAATTTAGCAATGTCACACAAATCATTAAGAAAAACTTGTCATGATTATATTTATGATCATTTTGATAAACATTCAAGTCTGAACAACTAAGTTTGGCTTGCTTGCTTGCATGACAGTTGCGTCAACTAGAGACTTTGATGAGGGAAGTGGCAACAGGATTGCCACCAAAAGACAGTGTGATCAGCAGCTTGAGGCCACCAAGATCCAAGTTGCATAGTTGGATAAAAAAGAGCAAGCATTTTTGGTTGGACAATTGGAAAAGGTTGTGGATTTTGTTTTTGTGGTTGGGTGCTTTAGCGGCTCTCTTCACATGGAAGTTCGTGCAATATCGGCACCGAAGTGGCTTCGATGTGATGGGTTACTGTCTTTGTGTGGCCAAAGGCGCCGCAGAGACTCTCAAACTCAACATGGCACTCATCTTATTACCCATGTGTCGAAACACTCTCACATGGGCAAGGTCCACTTGGCTCTCTAAAGTCATCCCCTTCGACAGCAACCTCCAATTCCATAAGGTATGGTGTATGCTCCCAGTTAATGATGCATTTATTCATGCCCAGATCCCATTCCACAACTCACAAGCTCCAACTTTTTGTAGCTTCTCCTTTCTAAAGAGCTGAAAATTTGCAGGAATCCCCTTGATAGTTGGAAGGGGAATCTCCATCTTTACTAAGGACATCTCAAGACATATTTCCATTAGATTATTCAATCACAGTTCAGCTTTCCATTATATATTTTTCCAACTACCTATGATCATGTAGTCACCTCATAGCTCTACCAGTCAAGCATTGATCACATGCAGCAGCTATGAGAGTTATCAATCAACGGTCTGTGACTCATCACAAAGAAACATCTATCTTTTGTTTGCATGGGAGTGTGTTCTAAGGAGCTAAGAAAGCTAAGAAGATGCTTAGGAAGAAATGTAGATCACAAACGAGTTGAAGGTCCTAATAAAAAAACAAAACAAATTCTGCAGTTCAGAATAATAAGAGCAACAAGAAGTTTTGAAGAAATAATTATTGTTTTTGTGGACTTTGCAATCCAGGTGGTGGCAATAGCAATCGTATTGGGCATATTTTTGCACGGAGGTTTACACGTAACTTGTGATTTTCCAAGAATTGTGAAAGCTAGTCCAGCCACATTCGACAACAGCATCGCTGTGGACTTTCATGATCACCGAAAACCCAGCTACGGCCAAATCTTGGAAACGCCAGTGGGAGTGACAGGGATTTTGATGGTGATCATCATGTTTTTCGCGATGCTACTTGCCACTCATTGGTTTCGCAGAAACTTGGTGAAGCTTCCATGGCCGTTTCACCGGATGACAGGCTTCAATGCCTTTTGGTATTCACACCACCTCTTCATCATCGTCTATGTGTTGCTCATTGTGCACTCCATGGAGCTCATCTTAACTCATTCCTGGCGCCAGAAAACTGTACGTCCCTTCTTCAAACTTCACCTATACATATCATCACATTCACCACTTATATATATATATGCATAAACTGCATCAATCCAGTTCCATTCATAAAAGAAAGATGTCACTTTGTAATGAGTGATAGTTTGTCTCAAAACTCTTTGCATTTGGTCAATTTTTGACCTGTAGAACTTAGAGATATGAGCTGCAAACTATGATCATAGCTACTGCTTACTTGTTAAGTTTTGAGTGAAATTTTATCCAATTCTTTGAATCCTGAACTCACTTTAATACTACTTGATAGATTGCTGCTAATGGCTTTTGTGGGTGCTTGATCATGAATGATCATTTTTTTTTTGCAGACATGGATGTACCTCACAGTTCCTCTTGTGTTGTACATATCTGAGAGGATTTTGAGATTATTTAGAGCTGGGCACTTGCATAAGGTGGATGTTGTGAAGGCATCTATCTATCCTGGCAATGTGTTGGCTATACATATGACGAAGCCCGAGGGATTCAGATACAAAAGTGGGATGTACCTCTTTCTTCAATGTTCGCAGATTTCGCCCTTTGAGTGGTAAGACTACATTATTCATATCTAGCCCTACAATGGTTCAACACAAAACAAAAATAGTACTGCAAGCAGATGAGGAATACCCTAGGTACCCATAAACAAATTTGTATATGACTTGCAGGTTTTCTTTTTTCCAAGTTCCTAGATTGCATGTACCCTTGATCCATAGTTAGTTATGCATTCATGAGTACTTCAAGGTTTGCACAGATTGATCCTACCTACTACTTCAAATTTTGATACTATTGTTCAAGCATGAAGCTCAAAATATTGTGTAGATTATATGGTAATCGTATTGCATTGGAAATTTTGTACAACAATTACACAGGTTTGTGACTAGTTGCTACTACTGATTTATAATTAATGTGAACTCAATGTTGTATGATTCTGTTGGAACAATGGGTGACAGGCATCCTTTCTCCATCACATCTGCACCAGGAGATCCATTTTTGAGTGTGCACATACGAAGCCTAGGGGATTGGACAAAAGAACTGAAGGAAATCTTCTCAAAAGTATATATCGAAATCTCCTTCGAATTTCTTTTGTTGAGGACCAACATTTCATTCTTTTGATCATTGTGATGCAATTGCAGGGTCCACTACAATTACATGTCCTAGATAAACTTCTTAAATCAAATTTCCATAACTATAAAACATAGTTCTTGAATAATTTCAAGCTTTGTCTTTGAAGTACAAATTTTTTTCTCATTCTATGTTTGTAAAATTCTGCAGGCTAATGGTGGTATACCTCAAGTGCAAATTGTGAATGACTTAGAACTCAGTGGAGAGTTATCTTTGGCCACAAGGTAAGAGTTGGAATCTTTTCAAGACCTTCATCACAATTGCAATTTTTCACATTAGAATGAAATGTTTCTTAAAGATTCTATACTGCTTCATGCAATTCTAGAACTATTCAATATGCGTTAGCTAGATTATTATACTCATCTAGTTTCATGATTGCCCTTGGTTTTTCTGCAGGTTCCCAAGGTTGAGCATAGATGGGCCATATGGAGCTCCTGCTCAAGATTATTTGAAGTATGATATGTTGTTGCTTGTGGGTCTTGGTATTGGAGCAACACCATTCATTAGCATCATGAGAGACATGCTTAATCATATCAAGATGACTGAACAGGTAGGTAACAACTCCATAATATTCTTGTCCCAAGCCCCATCTAATTTTGCATACATTTGCCAAAGTTGTTTGGTCTTTTATGAAATTTTTGAAAGAAATACAGTTTGAATCACATCCCAAATTATGCAACATACCAATGATCAAATTTCCCCAAATTCTTAAATCTTCAATTCTTGAACTTTCAGATTTTATATTGGCATGTTGTGTGAATTGGTTTGCATTGCAACTTGGATACATGTGCAGCTAGAGATTGTTCCATCACCTTATGGTAGCCCACTTCAAGGAAATCCTCCAAAGAGGAAAGCTAGGAAATCACGATGTGCTTCAAATGCTCTTTTCTATTGGGTGACACGAGAGCAAGGATCCTTCGATTGGTTTAGAAGAGTTATGCAAGAAGTTGAAGAAATTGATACCAAGGTACAAAATACTCTTTCAACCCCAATCCCTCTATGTTGTACTGCAATATAAGGATTTGCTTACATTAAGCTATGTTTCTAAAATTTATTGCTGACACTTTTTCATGCAAGGTAGTCTTGGACTGCTGCAATTTGTGCAAAATTGCATTCCTTATAAGTGAAGAATTACAAATTAGAAAAAAACAATAGAAACTCATTTCAAATTTGGGTTGTTAAATCTGTTTTCTCATTTTGCAGGGTGCTATAGAAATGCACAACTATTTAACTAGCATTTATGAAGAGGGAGATGCAAGATCTTCGTTGGTCACGATGTTACAAGCCTTGCACCATGCTAAAAATGGTGTAGACTTTGTATCTGGCACTCGGGTACGTAATATGACGAGCATAAATGTTGCATTTGTTTTGGGGTTCATTTTTATTAGACTCCCTAGTCATTTTTTTTGAAATGAAGAACAAGTTTAGGCTAGTACAACTTGATATACCATATTGCTAATGAGCCTTCATGTACTTTGTTTTTGCAACAAACCAGGCCCGAACACATTTTGGAAGACCAAACTGGAAACAAGTATTCTCAAATTTAGCAACTACTCAAAAGGACAAGACAATAGGTAAGAAGTACATTCTTTCATGCAACTCACTTCTTATTTCAATCAATTGTAAGTCATCAATTGATATTAGAGCATGACTTAATTAGACTTCAGATTATGTGCCCATCTAATTTGTATAACAACTTTGTTGCTTTAAGGAGCTCACTTGTCATTCTTTCCACGGGTCATGTGCAGGGGTCTTCTACTGTGGACCACCAGCTCTTGGAAGGGAACTTGACTTATTATCAAAAACGTTCACACAAAAGTCATCCACAAAGTTTGATTTCCACGAGGAACACTTCTGAGTACAAAAATCCATGTACAATAATCAATATAGACATGAAACTTCAGCAAAATTCAAGCAAGAGATGATGAAAATTATATTAGCTCACATTTTGAGTACAAAATGAACATAAAATTTTAAGAATGGAAGAAGAGATCATTGAACGTTGGGTTTTGGATATTGCCATCCCAGTTGAGAAAAAGAGCACAAGCGCTCTCAAGAGCTCTTGAGCTAATTTAGTTCAACAATTTTATTTTACTTTCAAATTACACAAGAGAAACACCTCTTGAGGCACCCCATGTACCATAATGAGGTTAACCACTACCACCAGTTTCTAGTCTCTAGATACTTGAAATGCAGGGCTATGGGCATTCATTAATGTTTGAGCAAGACCCAATTGTGGCTACTCACTAATGCTACGTGATCACCTCTTACAGTATCCTACTTCCATTCTCCATGCACAATTTTTTTGTAGTCATGTCATGTTTTTTATCCACCTAAAAGGTGTTCAAAGACATAGGGTTAGCTTCTTTTTTTGAGAATTTCAAACTTTGTTGGTACAAGTACCTTTCAACAACATTTAGGAGGAGCAATGAGGGACATTTCCATATGGTAAAGGTTGCAATTAGAAGACAAGAAGGGTTGCAATATTCAATGACCACAGACCAGCAGCAAATTTCCTTCATTATGTTGCCACAATCATTTTATACAACATGCTTCAAAGAATTTCCTATGCATGAATGAATCTCATGAGTTAAGGAGCAGGAGTGGTAAATATCTATGAACAGTTCATTTTCAGCAACATTTCCTATTTGAATTCGTTTTCATTGACTCTTTCATTCATGGAAATTTGGCCTTCTATGACTACCCTGCGCTAGGGGTTGGGTAAGATGTGAAAAATTTGTGCTTTCACTATGTTGTGGCTTGTCTCATTATATTTCAATCCTAATTGTATGGATTAGTTTTTCATCCAAAAATGTAGCAATGGCGGTTTCTTATTAGGTTGGATTTGACTTTTCCTTCATAATTCGTGCTTTAGAACACATAAGATGGTGAAGATCTGTGTTTTGTGGACAAGTTGGGTTTGGGAGGCCACACATTTCATGCTTAGTCCTATCCCATATGGTTGTTTTTGTTTGACTGCAATTTGGGTTTGGGAGGCCACAAAATTCATTTTTAATCCTTTCACATGTGTTGCCTTCTATACTTTGTCAAATTGTTCACAGGGGCAATTGGACCCCAAATCAAAGTGTCTTTGTTGGGTCACAGTGAGCACTTCTTGATTCCAAGACAATATTGCTTGAAAGTTGTTAATAATTGAACAAGAGACTCTTATGTGATGTGAAACCTCCACATTGAATGCATCAAAGTTGGAAGCTTTCAAACATTAAAATTGGAAGCTTTAGATGGGTAGTTATGACCCACCCTCTATTTCAATGAGCCCTACACTAAGGGGAAGAAGAGAATCAAAAGAACCCAAGTTCGTTGGATTACTTTCCATGTGTTAATTAAGTCTGTTGTAATCTAATTACATGCATGTCAATCAATTGTCACCTTGGCCCAAATTTTTGGTTCTAACTAATTTGTGGACAGTTCTTGTGTGGGTAGATAAGCAAGCAATTTGGGCCTTGTTTACTTGTAACATGTTTGGTGTCAGTTGTCTTGCATTATTGGGGCATATCAATTTTTTTTAAACTCCCTTCAAGTTCATCCAATTTGTGGATTGACTTTACAGGAGGAATTATAACAAAGAAAATCAAGTTGTTTTAGATTGTCCAACCTCTTATTCAAGGGTCAATTTTGTTCATGTTTTGTGCAGACATGCCTCATTACATGAATATGACCTTTTGGATGATTTACGGAATGGAACTATGAGTAACACACGCCAGCATGGGTAGTAGATTCTTGATCATACTATAGAAGACCAAATTTGATCAGATCTGAAATTGTAAGCAGAGAGGCATGCCCGGCTTGTGTAGAGGCTTGAAAGTTCAGATCTGAACCAAGTGTCAAATTGGGTGTGTGTGCACCATGTATGGTTTGAACTTAGGTATTGAAGGTTCAATACTTAGATATTTAGGCCCTTGAACACTTGGAAATATTGTGCAGAAATAAAAAACTATTATAGAAGTTTATATGGCACTACACCAAACTTGAGACTTTGTCCAGTGAAATGTCTCATCTCTTAAGGAATTCCTCAACCACATCAAACACCATGATGAAATCAAGTGCAGCATATTGGGCATTGTTTGGGAAGGAATTTCCCTTATACCAAATATACCTTTACAAGAAGGGCTTAAGAACAACTCATGGGACAACAAAAGCTATGAGAATTCATGTTGTGGAAGTAGTTTTGGCAGACATTAGAATGGGTTTTTAAGTTGATGTGTACAGCTGCTTTGGCATGATGGATGGTTTTCCAAAGCTCCTAACAGGTCTAAGACCAGCCAGAGGATTTGCCCAAAAAAAAATTCAAAATTTGACAATTTAGCAAGCATAGTCCATCATCACATATTTACAAAATCAGTTTTCATCCATTCTTCAAAAAAAACCATATGACCTTAAAAAAAAATTTATTCTTAACCTCCTTATTTGCTTACGTACCTACTCACTAACCCACTACCTACTTACTACTTATGTACCTACCTAAAGTAGATCTAAAATTACTCTTTAACCTACCTATATATCTACCTACCTACATATCTACCCACCTAGCCAGAACCTATTTTACCTCCTCACCTAAAATTGTTTTCTACTTTCTTTTTTTCTTCAACTTTTACCTACCTACCTACCAATTGCTTCGACAAAAGCCAAGGAAGAGTGAGCAAGAGAACCAACCTGTTTTTTTGTTGTTGGCTACATATAATAGGTAGTCAAAAAGCTATTTAGAAATTAAAAGTGCTAAAATCAAGTGCTTCTTGAGATTCTCAGTAGCCAGAATTTGATGAAAAAAATTAAAGAAAAGTAGTCGGAGTTCGTTCTATTGATGGTCCAAGTAGGTGGCCAGAAATATAGAAGGATGTTCTAAAAATTTCCTTTCATATTTTGCTTTTAGCCAAATCTTATATATAAATTCATTACATTCATCCATGACAGAGCTCGGGTACAGGCCAACCGGGTCGACGTATTGTCTGTCGAGGTTTTAAAACCCAAGTCACTTTTAAAACTGTCCTCTCAATCTCAAGGGCCCAAAAATTATTCAAAATCTCAATCACACACTTTTATTTCTTACTTATCGAGTTCCTGAGTCCCGATCAATTCAGGTCCCAAGTCCCAATGCCCAGACTTCAAAGACTCGAACGATAAAAAAAATCTGACCCACGCCGAGCAGCGTCGAGGTGTGTGGAATCGCCCGAGCCACAAACCAAGCTCTTTGCCACGGGTGGATCGGAACAGGGTCCTGTGTGTTTTCGAAACTATCGCCGATACTGGCCCGGGTACACTGGCCCGTGTCTCTCCTTTCTCTGTGTAGCTCAAGAAGGGAATGAATCCTTCTTGTGGAATGATGATCGCCACTTTAGCTCTTCACAAAACTCACCAACAAAACAAGCTGGAGAGAACCTCGGGCGTCTGTTGGCATTGTTATCGCACACACCATCGCTATCGCCACCACAACGAAACTTGCATCCCAAGCCCCAAGTGATCCCCAAGACCCAAGCCCAAGTGATCCTCGTCAGATTGTAATTGGAATAGCCTAAATCGAAACAACTTTGACCACTTTGAATGTTACAACCTCGCCTCAGATGCCTGTGAACGATGCTCTTGTGCAAAGACGCATTGAGCATTTTCTCCAGAAGTGGCGAGATAGTTTTCCAGGTGCTACTTCAGTTGCTCCTTATTTCTTTGTTTTGGCTACCTCGCACTGTCGGTATGGAGTTTTCTTATAAGGACGTTTTTTGTTTGGCATTGCAGGCGTTGAACGTGCCCGGTTTGCTGGCAAACCTGAGCCTGCACCCACTGGGACGATAAGTGTGGACCTGTGGAACGGGTTCATTATGATTGGGATGGCGGAACAGTACGAAGACAAAGGGTCTTAGTGGTCCGATCAGCAACTTGCAGGTAGATATGTTGCAGAGCCGGGATTTGTTCAAAAATTGCATGCAGCGTCTTAGAGGGTGCAAGGAGGAGAAAACCCAAGAGAAGCTAACCATGCACAAGTGGCGGCGGCCTTGGAGAACAAGGTCATGCAGCTGAATCAGAAATGGAAAAGAAGGAGAAGGAATTGTCAGAGCGAATTGAAATTTTGAACATGGAGAAAGAGAAAAAATAGTTGCAGAAAGAGATGCAGGACATGTGTGAGCACTACCGGAGCGAGGTAGAGTTCTCTGATAAGGTGAAGAGGAGGGTCGCCCTCTCACTGAAGCCAGAAAGAGAGCGCTGCGTGACATAGGGAAAGCGAAGGGGAAAAATGAGACATAGTTTGAGTACTTTGAGACAGTGTCTCTAGACGACCACCTTTAAAACAGGGAGGCTTGGATTATAACCTTCAAGTTTGCGTGTTAGCCAGAGGAGGCGGATGAATTCTTTGACGATGAATTTCAGCATCTGCAGGTTTAGTCAATCTGATTGTGTAAGTTTTGGAATTGAACAAGCCATAGAAGTTCAACCCACTAGACCAGGTGATGAGCTTAAATGCATTGGAGATGCTAGGCTTCATCTCATCTTATTTTCGCATCTGCTGGTGGGTGGAAAATCCAGTTAACATTGATCCCGTGTGAGTGTTTCAGCTCCATAGTACACCAGGCTCAAGGGCAAATACTGAAGAAACCATCATACACACCATCTTTGGTTGGTGTTTGAATGTCTTCATGACATGTGCTTGACTTTATTCACTGAGGGCACCAAGCTTTGTGTTACTCATGTGTGTAAGCCTCATCAATTTATCTCTGAATTCAAGCTAAGTGATGCCTTTCTTTTATGCTGACTTAATGAAGGGTAAAGCATTGAGATGACTTTTGGTTGTTGGGTGTGTCTTTTCTTCATGTTTGCTGATAGATATTTAGTGATTGACCCACTTTGGTGTCCCAGTTGCTTTTGGAACAAATCCAGCAGCCAAACAATCTCCACTCACACGCTCATTATGGGCAAAGACAGTGGTGTTCTTTGTTTAATTTCACCGTTTCTCTAGAAATCACATATAGTAACCACTTACATTTCATCAGATACTGCTGCTGTCCTCTGGGGAAAAGCTAGGGTTAGGTTCAGAGGGAGGGGCAGATGGTAGGCAGAGACAGAAATCTAGACATTCTGAGTTCTTTTGTGTGTCACTCTGTACTAGACAGTAATTTTTTTAAAATTAGCTATGTCTCGTGAATGTTACCCAACATCAAGACCAAGTCTTCCTGTTGGTGGTGGAGATCTGACAGAACTCTGGATGCAAATTTTGTATGAATGCTTTGTCCAGATTTTGAATGAATTAGTTTCTGCACTTCAAGGGTGTGCTTAGTTGAGGATGCAGACACTTTGCAGACTGCTAGCAAGTGCCTTATTTTACAAGCTGACCTCAGAAAATGGAGAACTGATGCAGAAACTTTACACATTGGCAACAAGTGCCTTTGGACACAATCAGACCTCAGAAAGCAGGCAATGAATGGGGTCTCATCTGATGAGTTTGGCATTGGCCATAATTTGGAAGCATGTCCAACAGGGTACAGCCAACAACCTAATACTCAGCAGATTTCCAAAGGGTGTGAAGTTCCTCAACTGTCAAAGCCATTGTGTCTGCACAAATGGATTCGCTGCTCTAGTTTTCAGCACGCAAATTGCTACTGTGTTTCTTTGATCTCTGTAATTTTCTATCCATTGCTGTTGGACTAGTTTCTAGGTAGCTTTTTCCCATATATTCCAAGTTTGGTGTTTATTTTCAAAGACAGTACTTGCACCCAAGGTTTGCAGTTTGTCTCAGGCTATTTGAGTTCTTTCAAGTCCCAGGATTACTTTCCTCAGGTGCATTTCTTTGCAAGTATCTTCTTCAATAGCAGGATCTGGTAGGACGTGTTTACAATTTTTCTGACAAATCTTTATGCTTTCAGACTGCTGAATTGCTGCGCAACTGGTCTTCAAGTTGATTGATTTAAACATTATTGTTCAAGGGCTAAAAGGACCATTGTGATGTATATGACCAAGCACAGTTTTGTAAGAACAACAGGTCATAGTCAAGGTCCAAAAGCTTATGTCAATGACATCTGACAATGTGCTGGTGCTTGTTTCCTGCAGCAAAGGCAACTCCTGGAAGTAATCAAGGACACAGTTCTAGCACAGCTTGCTTACAAGTTCCCATCTCAGGTAATGATGGAGTGCTCATAAAATTCCTTTTTCTCTCAGCATTCTTCAGAGACATCCAGTACTTTTGTACTTCAAAAATGGTCATGTGAACCTTCAAATGTGGGTTAATGAACTTGCTTTTGGGAGCAGGAAATTGAAATTTTGAAAAGTGCCTGAGACCCATTGGTAGTGGTTTTAGGGTTTGAGCTTGTGTTCTATGTATCCAGAGGATAGCCTACTATGCTGGTAGATTGTTTCCTCCTCTGGATCCAGATCACCATAACTCTGTGTGGTAAGTGGGAGCTGGTAAAGCAATCATCTGGCCAGTGACATAAGCAACTCCCTGTGAACAAGGGTTGTGGACTGTCTTTCCACTGCAATATATGGATGCAAAGATAGGACAATGCACAACAATTTTCTCTGAAATACTCTCCATCCCAGCCATGGGTAATACTAGTTCTGCATTCTTTTGGTTCACAGTAGGGGTATGGTTGCAGGTGCAAATAGTTGATATGTTGTGTGGAACTCCAGACAAGGATGCTTGCCAGGAAACAGTCTGACAGTGCACAGGTGGTGGGGGTACATTTTGAAAAGACAGGTGGTTGGAAGATCACACTACCAGACACCAACCTGAATGATGTCAGCGACCAAGCTGATGACCTCATAGTTGTATACCTTGCAAAATAAGGACGTTTTAGAAGCCCAAGTTTTTAGACTATCAATTTTCCCAAAATTGTTGTGACCCTCCATCCAATAGCTTACCAGTAATCCAAGCAACAAGATTTAGTTTTCTCACTCAAAATTACTCATATACATATTCAAGTAGTTATGGGTAACCACCAGAATTAGTCTCTTGCTCATCCTTAC
>Ga0209208_10002851_pt1 | contig 24837 bp, 22 predicted proteins | sample S1TSphfallax_3_FD_187694 | JGI IMG/M metagenome (GOLD analysis project Ga0209208, IMG submission 187694) | Host-associated microbial communities from peat moss isolated from Minnesota, USA - S1T2_Fd - Sphagnum fallax MG (SPAdes) (version 2) | ecosystem: Host-associated > Plants > Peat moss >...
TGTTTCTTAGGAAAAAAAAAAAAAAAAAAAACCCCGGAATTGAAGAATTGTCCATTTTTGATTCTCTCAAAAACATCAAAGAAATGGCAAAAAACCGTCGATTCTTGGAGTTTTTAATTTCTTTTGAAAAAACTGTGGCTACATTTTTAAAAAACCTGGTTATTTGAGAATTCTGAGAACTGGAGGGTAAGTGGACATGTACCCGGTATGATAACCGACGGGTATCTTTCCTTAATTCAAACACCGGCCCAACACTGGTTTTAACCATGGTTACCAGAACCAGAACCCGCCAGGCAAACTAACCTACCCCCTAGTTTGGAAATCCCATTCAACGAACCTAGTCTTTATGACGGTACATACTATTTTAAGTAGGTATGTAGATAGGAACGGAACATTTTTGTGCGCCACAACCCAATCCAATGAGACATGGATATTTATGAAAAAATAGCCGTAAAAATATCCGTGACTCATAGATACACCCCCCAAAAAAATACAATGCCTAGAAAATAAATAATTAATTAATTAATTGCATTCATTAGAATGAAATAGGCACTAATATAATTTTAAAATAGAAATTAAAGTGGTGAGAAAGAGCTTTCCTACCTAGGGTTTTTTTTTCCTTCTTTCAAATTACACTCCCAATTATCTATGCACAAGAGGAAATTAGCCAAATTTGGCTACAAGTCATCCGAGAGGAAAGTAGAAACTTTTTAAGAATCCAGTTATATTTTGGCTACTGAAACCTATTGTCTGAATATGATGAATTTGGTGCATTTAAAACCCCCCCACACCCCCACAACGAAAAAGGAAAAAAAAAAGGAAAAAGACTTTGTACGAATTGCACTGGATTTTAATTTTTGTTCTTGGAATGGTGAAAATTCGACCGCCCCGAAAAAAAAAAAAAAAAAAAAAAAAACAAATGCTCCTCGGCACTTATCTATTATCAACACTCGGCCCCAGCCTAGCACCCCCACATCAAAAGCACACAAGGTAATCAGGTTGAGCGTGTATCTTCTTATCCTATCGGACATGTGTAAAGCAATGTTTCGGAAAAAGTAATGGTTTTTTTTTTTTTTTTTTTTTTTTTTTTTTTTTTCGGGCAACTTGTGGAGCCCTTTTGCTAACCGTAACAAGAGAGGCTTGGTTTGCTCTGGCCCCTTATAGCAAAGTTCAAACCGACAATTGTTACAAAAAAATTTTAAAAATGTTCTTCCATGAAGTTCGGAGAGAAAAATGAACACCGAGTTTTCTGTTTCGGAAATACTTAAAAAAACTGGAGAACATTGTGAGACCCCAGAACCCCCCCCCCCCCCCTTTGTCTCTTTTTTTGCTATTTATAAAATTTCCTTTAAAAAAATCCCACCCCAAAAAATAGAAATACGTAGGCGTATATGTACAGTACAAGCAGCGTATGTGTGTATGTACATACGTAGAGAGACAGAGGCAGGTACCTGTTTCTTTTTTCGTTTGTTTCTGATTTTGTTATTTAATAAAAATTTCACTCTAATAAAAGATTCCGCTGAGAAAGGAATCTGCATATGTAGGTGTAGATGTAGATGTAGATGTACAGTATGTAAAACCAATGTATAGATGTATGTATGTATGTATGTATGTATGTACATAGAGAGATACACAAGTAAGTACCTGATTCTTTTTTCCTTTGTTTCTGTTTTTGCTTTTTATGAAATCCCACCTCCCAAAAATACGAATACGTATTTGTAGATATAGAGTACAATCAGTGTGAGTATGTATATTTGTATAAGTATGTGTACGTATCATGTACGTATAAGAAAGAGAGACAACCCGAGACACAACAGAACGAAGAGGGACAGTCGCGAAGATTTGTACTCTGCGGAAGGAGAAGGCGCGGCGCGGAAACTCTAGGAGTTGGGTGCAGAGCGAAGATTGCTGTTGTTGTTTTTGTTGTTGTTGCAGAGCGAGAGTGGCGATGGCGGCGAACACTCTAAAGTGCGGAGCTTGTAGCTTTGTGGATGCGGTTGTTGTCAAGAATGCAGCGGCGTCTCTGAGACCGTCGGCGGCAGCGGCGCCGGTGGTGAGCCAAGTGGGTAGTGTTGCTGGTGCTGGTGGTCCACCAGTGTGGAAGTCGTCCTCATGGGCTGGAGTTAGCCTTGTGGCTCGTCCTTCAGGGGAGAAGAAGAAGATGGTGAAGTATGTGAAGAGAACTGTGGTTAGCCAGGCGGTGTCTATCGAGACAGAGAAGGAGGTGGAGCATCTCAACATCGCAGAGGATGTCACACAGGTACACTTACGGTTTCTGCTTCTTTTCTTTTTTTCTTGATGCCTTTGGGTTACTGTTATTGTTGGTTTTTTGTTTGTTTCACAACTCCGAGAGAAGACAAAATTCCAGATTGTGAATGTCCGTAACTCTTTGGAGAAATTGAGGTTGGACATCTCTCATATAGAAGAAAGGTTAAGTGGAAGAAGAGTCTTCTTTTGGATTTTTCAAAAGCATAGATATATGCTTATGGTTTACACATGCTTAGCTAGACAAAGGACCCATTAACAGCTATCTACTTGATGGTTACTGGCGTGAGCCTCACAGCAGGTGATTTGCATGATGGGTTTAGGGTTTTAGTGACAAGGGGGTGCATGTCTCTGTTGGTGGTGGGTTTTGGTTGGAGGGGAAAACAGTTGATAGGCAAGACGCCCATGGTATACCTAAATTCTGTTGTGGAGGGCTGCGGGGCGAACATTGCAGCCAAACTGGAGATCATGGAGCCTTGTTGTAGTGTGAAAGATAGGTCTGTTCTTCTTCATCACCTTTTCCTGTCTTTTTTATAAAAATGCACAAACACTTGCATTCAGATGGAATCCTCCTACTCTGGCTGGCCAGCCAACCAACTGACTGACAACTGATCTGTTTAGTAATGATTTGTGGGGGGCTGACAAAGTGCAGGATTGGCAAAAGCATGATTGCTGATGCAGAGGCAAAGGGTGCTATCATTCCTGGAAAGGTAATATGACGAGCTCAGTTTTCCAGTACCTGAATCAAAGTTTCCAGTATTTACCTTTGTTGCAATAGTAGTCCATAATTTTCCTATCTAATCTTCTTGTGTAGCTGCATTTCTGAAGATGTACGGAAATGGTGTACTTGCAGAATTCCCGAGCGTTTCTATTCCCTTTTGTTCAAGCACTTTGAAATTATTTTTTCTCACCATCTGAGTGCTTTGTGTATCAATCTTGTTTTTTGATCCTCTTCTGAATTTTACTGTTTGATCTGATGGATGGATGGCTGGCTGCCTGTCTGTGCCAGAGCATTCTTGTGGAGCCCACAAGTGGAAACACAGGGATAGGGTTGGCCTTCATAGCTGCTGCCAAGGGCTACAAGCTCATCCTTACCATGCCGGCATCTATGAGTCTGGAACGACGGGTTTTGCTGAGGGCTTTTGGTGCAGAACTTGTTCTTACTAACCCGGCCAAAGGAATGAAGGGGGCTGTCCAGAAGGCAGAGGAGATTGTGAAGAAGACACCCAACTCCTACATGCTTCAACAGTTTGAGAATCCTGCAAATCCTAAGGTGAATATATTCACATTCTACAATTTACTTCAACATCGAGCAGTGGCTGGCCAATGAAGATTGACAGGTTTTGGTAATAATTAAAATTAAATTAATTTATAAAAGAAATTTATAAAAAAGTCTGGCTCACAGGTGGGTTGTTGTCTTGTAGATCCATTTTGAGACCACGGGACCAGAGATTTGGGAAGACACAGCAGGCAAAGTTGACATCCTTGTTGCAGGAATTGGTACAGGAGGTACAGTCACTGGAGCTGGGCGTTATCTAAAGAGCAAGAACCCTAATATCAAGGTCTGAACCAGCTTGCTATATTACCCATACATATCATCATGCACTGGAAGGTTTGGGAGAGATTAATGCAGTGAAACCTCTCAGTAGCCATTCAAGATATCTCAATTCTCTATTTCTCTTCGCTTGAACCACAGATTTATGGAGTGGAGCCATCAGAAAGCAGTGTTCTATCTGGTGGGAAGCCAGGTACAGTGATGTGATGATATTCTACCTTCTCATTGATCAATGTTGTAATTAAAAGCTGGTATCCTCAGACCTGTGGGAGGAGTAAACTGCTTGTTATGTTAATCTCAGAAGTTGTGAATATAATATTTTATCATGTGATTGATTTCTGGTGTATCATTCTAGGGTTCTGAAAGACTGTAGATGGCTGGAGCTGCAGCCATCAATTTCTGGAGATCACCCATGTATCCACTTTTGGATTAGAATCACCCACTCCTCTCAAAGCACTTGACAATTTGATACCAAAAGATCCAATCTCTTTTTGGCTTGAATACCAGTCTTTTATCTGGATTTCATGGATATCAACCACTGTGGATATTCCTTGCAAGTTTAGTTAATTGCCAATGGTTATCAGGAACTGTTATTGTGCATAGAACAGAGATTGTACAGTTCAGATTGGAATCATGTGATGGCAATTGTCAAAATAGCAAATGGGTCCTTGTGTGGCGCAGGTCCTCACAAAATTCAAGGGATCGGTGCAGGGTTCATTCCTAGCATTCTTGATGTTGACATTCTTGATGAGGTTATTCAGGTATGCTTAACTATCTGTTGTCTTTTTTTCCTCCATCTTCTCGTTGTGCATCAACATCTTTGTGCTCATCAATAGGTAGCTTTTCAGTGAACACTTTCCCCCTATTTTATTGTGCTGGCCTTGACGAGAAATATCTTGGAATTGTTCCTGCACTGATAGACAGTACTTGCAAGATCATGGGTTGAATGTGGCCCTGGTGAATATGTGTTTTCAGATTTCAAGCAATGACTCAGTTGAGATGGCAAAGAAGCTTGCCCTGCAAGAAGGCTTGCTGGTATGTGGGTACTGTGATCATGTATTCATGCAAAACTGTTTGTTGATGAAGTTTTGCATGGGAAGATGTCTTGATTGCAGGATCAATTCTGAACAGTTGAAGATCAACCTTCTTAAGTCTTGCCTCGTAAGCTCTCCTGCCCTAGGCCAGGCATAAAGGTAATACATTCTGCCTATATGTTTTGTTGGCAGGTGGGAATTTCGTCTGGGGCTGCCACAGTAGCAGCAATCCAAGTGGCTAAGAGACCTGAGAACAAAGGCAAATTAATTGCTGTAAGCAAACAACTCCTAATTGAGCTGGTTATTTGAAAGCAAAATTGAGCACATGTGGTACACATGTTTTGTGGTCCACTTCAGCCTTTCAGAGTTTTGTTTTTGGTTGTATTGGACTCAGCTTTCATGATTGATGAATTCATCCTTCATCATGAGCTACTGTGTCTGCTCTGGTAAAACAGTATTCTCAAAACTGTCTGAAATGATTGATTTCTGTAACCCCATTGCTCATCTACATGTGTGCGTGCACAGGTGGTTTTTCCAAGTTTTGGAGAAAGGTACCTCTCGACTATTCTTTTCCAATCAATCCGAGAAGAAGCTGAAAAACTGCAGCCTGAGCCCTAGGTCCTGAACAGTGGTCATCTCCTCCATCATCAGCTGGAATGACCTGCTGAGTAAATGGAAATCTGAAATGAGGTACTTGGATTCTGTTGAGATTTGTGGGTGTGGCATCTTCTCATATGGTGTAGTTATGGTGGTCAGCATATGGGTACTTCACCTGTTGGTGATGGATATGAATCTTTCTTGCAAGTAGAGCAACTGCTAAATGTGTGAGCAGGGCCAATTGTAGGATGGATTTCTCTTGCCTGTAAAAGCTGATAAAGGAGAGCAATAATCAACTTGATGTGGAGTGATTTTATTGGGATTCTCATGTTTGTAAAGCTAACGCTATAGAATAATTATTAACACGAGGCAGAGGAAAGCCTTCTTGTGAGGATAATGATGTTTACCTAGTTCAAAATACTCTGTTCTGTGATTGCATCATGTCATGCAAATGTCGTCTGTTGCTTGCCATTGTTACTGGGAAAAGAAGCATGAGCTGCATAGTGCAACTAAATGTGTGTTCAAGGATTGCAAAGAATTGTTGTTGTTTTCTACTTGGTTGCCATGCCAATTTTTTTTGAACAATAATTGCAAGTGGTTTACTTCTTTGTGCTATTGCTACTCCTTGATAGTCTACTGCTGTGGACGAAAAGTGCTAATTGCCCAGCTCCATCTTTGCGAAATTAGGTGAGTTGAACTTGGTTCTATCAGCTTGTTTGCAATCTTCTACAAATCCTCTTGCATGAATCAACTTCAAACATTTGAATCTCCCTCTTGATACAAAAATGACAGTATTTTGTCCCCTTTGAACTCAAATTGCACTAAATACTTAACCTTTTTGCATGATGCAAATGAGTTGGGCAAATGATATGCCCTCAATATGTATAAAAGCTCTTACCATTCAGGTGTTTCAACAAATTAAGGAACACACCTCAACATTGCTGTTACAATTCACATTCAGGAATTATCACTAAACCTATTAGTCAGCTCAATCACATGGTGAATGAAGGAAATGCACACAATCAACATAACATTTCATATAGAAGAATTGTTATCAAAAGTCACATCACCAATACAAAATGGTTGATAATATCACTACAGACAAGTTTTGAAATTACATACCCAACACTAATATTAAGGTATATAGATCTAGCAATAAACTTTCTTAGAATTACTGAAAACCCTTGTGCTCTAACCACTCCAACAAGTCAGTATCAGTGCTTATGATTCATTGTCAATTAAGGACATTCGCTACAAGAAATCATGGTTCTTTTGAATGAAGAATGCAATTAAAAAAAGTATCAATTTTGAACACATGAAAAGAATTTGATAAAAAAAAAGTACCAATTATGAACACTTCAAAAATTAGAACTTCCTCTACAAGTACACACTGGCAAAATTGACAAATGCCATTTTCTTTTTTAAAACATTAGGTGAGAATATCTACCTAGCAAACACAAATCCCATTCTGTTGAAAAACTTTAAGTGAACTTAACTACCTAGCAAATACATCACCCAACATTGCGGTTGTAATCAACATTCCAAGCAAATACACGAGTGAACCACAAGAAGTTCACTGAGACATTTGCACTACTTAAAAGGGAAAAAATAGTGTGATTTTTGTATCAAGAGGGAGATTCAAATGTTTGAAGTTGATTCATGCAAGAGGATTTGTAGAAGATTGCAAACAAACTGATAGAACCAAGTTCAACTTACCTATTTTGGCAAAGATGGAGCTGGGCAATTAGCACTTTTTGTCCATAACAGTAGACTATCAAGGAGTAGCAATAGCACAAAGAGGTAAACCACTCGCAATTATTATTCAGAAAAAATTGGCATGGCAACCAACTAGAAAACAACAACAGTTCTTTGCAATCCTTGAACACACATTTAGTTGCACTACGCAGATCATGCTTCTTTTCCCAATAACAATGGCAAGCAACAGAAGACATTTGCATGACATGATGCAATCGCAGAACAGAGTAAACTAGGTAAATGTCATTACCCTCACAAGAAGGCTTTCCTCTGCCTCATGTTAATAATTATTCTGTAGTGTTAGCTTTACAAACATGAGAACCCCAATAAAATCACTCCACATCAAGTGACTATTGCTCTCCTGTATCAGCTTTTACAGGCAAGAGAAATCCATCTCCTTCAATTGGCCCTGCTCACACATTTAGCAGTTGCTCTACTTGCAAGAAAGATTCATATCCATCACCACCAACAAGTGAAGTACCCATATATTGACCACCATAACTACACCATATGAGAAGATGCCACACCCACAAATCTCAACAGAATTCAAGTACCTCATTTCAGATTTCCATTTACTCAGCAGGTCATTCCAGCTGATGATGGAGGAGATGACCACTGTTACAGGACCTAGGGCTCAGGCTGCAGTTTTTCAGCTTCTTCTCGGATTGATTGGAAAAGAATAGTCGAGAGATACCTTTCTCCAAAACTTAACCTTTTTGCAAGGTGAAGCCATAACTCATTGTGAACTCAACATAAATTAGATATTTGCAAAGGCATTATTCTTTTATCTGAAAAGTTTTGGAGGTTTTGAATGGGATGACATTAACATGCCAAATTCTCAAAATTCTCAAAACTGTTTAAGGAAATAATCCTAAAAGCTAGGCCAAGGTTGTTAAAATTGACATGATGAAGCATTTTTACATGTGCTTTCACATTATATGCATCAATGCAAATGTCAAAATAACTTCATCACAATCATAATTCAAAGTATGTTTTATTGTTTTGGTTTTCTGTAGATATTTTTATGGTCATGAATGATGCTTCAGATGTTCATTTTTTTGGTCATGTGTAGATTGTTGTAGTCACTTGAATTTAGATTGGTTTTAATTACGTCTAATGTTTTTGATCGTTTGTAATTATTGCATTTAGTACGATTTCCCAAATTTCTTGTAGACCTTTTTTTAAACCCCTGGCAATTGTAAGTTGCTACTTGCATGATGTGTTTTATTTTAGTGACAAGAGGAACAAAGCATTTGGTATATATGGGTGATTTTAAATTTTTTATTATGTAGTCATCCTTGGACAGTTTCAGAAACAAATTCTAAAAAAAATTCATATTTATCTCATTTTCAAGTTCAACTATCTCACTCCTTTCCCCTACTCACCGATATAAATATGAAAAAGATAAATTAACATGTGCCTGGTCATGCTCATAATATTTATATTAATTTTAATTTAATTAAATTTGAGATTGACATAAATAATGATGAACTGTATTGACAATCATATGGGAATATAAGAAAAAATAGTTAATTGTCGGTGGTTATGCGAAGCAACACGGAGCTCAAGTTTGATAAATCAAAATCTATGAGGACTTATACTTTGATAGAGATTCATGCCTTGTTTAATAACAATAACAACTTCCTCAAATGATAATTTAAACCCATTATTTCTTTTAGAGCTTGGAATCTAGTTTGAACAAAGGGTTTTAAGATATATATATGTTTATATGCCTTGCCTACCAAGGCAAGGATATTGTGTTTAGATTCATTATAGAGTATAGTAGCTTAAGGGATTTTGACCCCTAGGTAATAGCTTGGTCTATTTTTATATGAGGATTTTTGAAAGATGATATTTTGGCTTGTGTTGAAACTTGAGATTAGTTATTATAGAGTTATAATATCTTGAAGGATTTTGGTTTCTTTTAGAGGATTTTTGGAAGATTATATTTTTGCATGGTGAAATATTTGAGTTTCCATAAGCCTTCTTTTGCCTTAAGATACTTTTTAATGTAAGTGGCAAGGCCAAAGTGTGACACACCCCTTGTTGTTCATGTTGGAATGTATTGGGTTGCTATGTTCATTTGTTTGTCGTTTCGGTTAGATTTTAATGATGCTGAATCTCTACCTGTTTTGTCCTTGCATGGAAGTTGGAGTTGTTTAATAGTTTTCCATTTGGTTGATTGCCACCAAATTGAAAAGTTAGTGTTTTTTCTAAACATTTTTTGTTCTTTTAACCGAACAATATATTTAGCCCAATCAGCCAAAGAAAAAATATTCTGCTTATATAATAGACAATGGTAGTATCAGCTGAAGCTTAGTGGTGGAACTTATGATACTATTACCCATCTTGTAGTGGGGTTTTGCAGATGCAAAGTTCATTGGGGGATGTACTCTGCGCGGTCCTCCTACATGCTTGTGTTCAATGAGTCTTGTGATCTTACAACGTGGATCATGACCATCACTCAGTTTTCATGAAGGAATTAAGGAGCACAAGTCATGAATTTTGCCCCTGATTCATATCCAGTGGTTGATCATCCCAATACAAGAAAATTGGAAATCTTTCGAGAACTATAAGTGGCAGACAGATGTGAAAACATCCAAAATCACTTCACTATTTGAGGTTTGAACTCCTAAAAGTCGCACATTTACAAGGGTTTGAACTTTGAACTTAAACTGTATTTCCTCCCAGAGTTTAATGAAGATAATTAGGTAAACCATGATACATGATCAAAGGATAGATGCTCATCAAAGCACTTTAAATACTCTTCAACGTGTGCCCTAGAATTATGGTCACTTGAGGGACTATATTGGGACATCATTTTTCACATCCTACATAAATAGGTAAAACAGGAAAAGTGAGAATCGGTCAAGAGCATATTTGGAGTTCTAGCACCCAATCTTAACCTCTCCCCAAATGGAAATTTCTATGGAAAAAGACAAGGCCCTAAAAAGAAAAACATATCTTAAACTGGCCCCCCCAAAAAAAGAATCCTCTACAGGAAAAGAGAAGGTTCCCAAAACACTTAATCTTAACCTAGTCACAAAAAGAAAATCTTAACAGAAAGATAAGGTGCCAAAACAGTCCCCCCTCAAGAGGGCTTACTTCTAGTGTGTATTCTAAGACTTCTTCAAAGTCACAATGCCAAGACTATGAAGAATTCTTGATCCAACATCAAGAGGTTACAAACTCAATTTCAAAGGTGCACATAAACAAATCAGGAAGGATTTCTGCCATTACATACCTCTTAATCTGTTTTTCCGTCTCTCCTTCAGGTGCCTGCAAACCTTCCAGAGAAAATCTGCTAAAAATCAGACCTAAGGTAAGAAGAACCTGACACTTTACCATCTTGTGAAGCTGAATGCAGTGCAACATACCTATGAGATTGCAGAGAAATCTCCACAACTGACACTTACAAAGGTAACAAGACAAATGAGTGTTGGACCATCATCACCTTCATCACAAATAGCAGTGACAAGCTGCCATGACTATCCACTGATTTCATCAGCTTCAGGTGGTGGGTGAAGTATATAACAATCTGCTCACAATTAAGGTCCAACCCATATATATACGCTGTTTCATTAGTTTTCCAGAAAATGCCAAGACTCAGTCATGATTTTGGCTAGCAGTCAAGAGACATAGCTACAGAATGCAATATAGCATGCACAAAGATATTGCACCCAAAGAAAAACAAAGGCAAGAAAAATGGCATTGACATGCTTGTTACAAAGAGATTTTGTACATGTGCTGTAGTCCTAAAACCACTTCCATCAAAGATGCTGCATATGAGGCTGACTACATACACTATGCAGAACCACTGGAGGAGTGGGAAGGACTGATACTCTAGCACAATGAAATGAAGGAATGAAGGATTAACAGATCTCCATTACTGCTCAATCTATTGCTTGGTGAGGTGTGCAATATTCACATATCATACTGGGTTCGACTACGCTTTGTCAGAGGCCGTGAAGTTGAGGGTGAACAAAGATCAACATCAGGAACCACAAATGCACTACTGAAATCTGGCAAAAGTGCTGCTTCTTGCCTCAAATTTCCTTTGGCAGATCCCTCAACTCTGGAGGAACAGAACAAACCAGACATAGTCGGGGCAGAAGATATTTGAGGAACTTGGCGATGTGAAGTCACATCTACTTGCTCATCAAATGAGCTCAAATCCATTGCCCAGTCAAAAGCTCCAACATTTGATACATCTGCCTGCAGGAAAAACAAACCACTGGTGTCTTTCAGGATATGTCATCTCACGGTCCTTCAAAACCCTTCAACTACCATTGAGATCATTGAGAAGAAGGTTTTCATTTCCACCATCCCATATTGAGAGCTAACACTTATTGACATGTCTTGCAGGACATCCTTAGTATAAAAATCTTCAATAACATCATTGACCTCTCAAGGCCTTCATATCCATCATCTCATATTGAGAGCTCACATTTCATGTTTTTGCACATCTCCTGCAGAACATACTGAACATCCTTGATATGAAATCTTCAAGAAAATCTTTGACCAAACAAGGCTTTCATTTCCATGAGCCAATATTGAGAGCTCACACTAATGATTTGTGCATCGCCTGCAAAAACTTACTGAACATCCTTTCAATGAAATCTTCAATGACATCCTCTTACTGAACATCCTTTCAATGAAATCTTCAATGACATCCTCTTACTGAACATCCTTACTATGAAATCTTCAATAACATCATCTTCAACCTCAGAACATGACACAAAACTGCATGATTGTTGCAGAGAGAGAATCAAGAAGTACCTTAGAAGATCCCATATCAGCTGTATTGAAACCACCAGCCAAGTCTGCAAGGTTGAGTAACTCATCAACTCTCCAACCAGGTACAGCCTCAGTTAGAAACTCTGTGATGCTACTTTTACAACAAGCTTCTGAGACATTCTGGTTTCCTGTGTTGTTACTTGGACTCATCCCTCCACTCTTTGGTAGAGCAATTGCTCCTTGTAGTAGTCTTGCACCCGGATTGGTCTTCTGCGATGGGGTTGCCAAAGGGGATCTCAATTTAGTAGCAGTAGTGGGTTTTCCAGTAGTGCTCAGAGGAGAGTTTCTCGTATGGGTGGTGGTCATCATTCTGGAAGATGGAACAGTTACAGCAGGAGGTATAGCTGCTTCTTCAGGGACTTGTTCTGCTGCAGCAGCTTCTTGTCCAATCTTTGCCTCCAAAGCCACTCTGATGCCTGGTATCAAAAACCGCTTATGGTTGGATGAGAGAGAGTTGGCGGAGTGAATTGAAACATCACATTCCCGACACAGCAGAGCTCTGTCCTCCAGACAAAAGAAGAAGCCACACTTTTCCTGCAAACAAACGTAACACTAGATTGCATCTCTAATCCACAATTTTTTGTTTTTGACAAATTTACAATTTCAAAGAAAATGCACAATAAGACTGACTACTCATCATGGACCTCCTCCTCCAAGGCATCTTTTGCAATGATCCATGTTTTACTACTCTCTGCTCAAGTCTTCAGATGGTGGAAGGTTTGCAAAACAAAAACCTGGCAAACGTCGCAGCGCGGGGCATCAGAAGGTGACATGAGATGTATACGCTGATGCTTGTTCGCCAGCTTATTTGCAGCATGCACTCTGGTGTCGCAGTCTGTGCACAGCGCGGCTTCGTCCGCACAGCACAGTACGGCGGCCTTGTTCCTCTCGCATACATCGCACTGAATCTTCATCTTTGTTTCGTGTGCGGCTAACGTACGCTTTCTCCTCCTCACCGTGGCTTCCTTCTAAAGAACTGCTTGAACGTACAAAGCAGCCAAGAAATCTCTTCTTCCAAAAGGAACTTCCTAACGGCCGACGAGGCAAGCATGTCCCGAGAAATCTCCGGAAGTCGGAGAAGGGAAAAAGAAACCAAGCAAGCTGTTCTGCCGGAAAACGATTGTCGCAAAAAACCAAAGCGCCGAGCTCCTTCAAGGCGATCTCCTGCCTTATTCAATATTCCGCAGAAGAGAACCTATGTTCCGGCTCCTAACATCTACAGTGGCGTTCACGGGCTACCTATCAGGAGAAGAGTAAGCTTGGCAATTGACAAGCAATCGCAAACTTTCTCTCTGTCTACAACGCTTTGAAACCACATATTTCCCAGTAAATCACCATATCGGGAAGAACAAGAAGAAGCAGTAATATGAGGTCACAATGATACATACATTCAAAAGATTACTCTAGTCTACAACAAATGGAAAAAGACAGGCAGACAAAAGTACAAGAATTTCAAGCTTCCAACTGTGTTTTCCTCTCAGCGAGAGATAAGCTTGAAGCGGAACTGATTGCAAGTACAAAAGAAGAAGAGGATTTTTTAAAAAACCGGGATTGGAGGTCATAATATCGATCAAACCTGCGCCAGAGACAAAAGCCCCGAAATAGAAGGTTGTACTCTGGTGTAGAGATGATGCCTGGTGCCGTGCCAAATCCCTAGTGCTCGCCGATGCCCGCAACTGCATGAAAGGTGCGAGACGACACCTGCACGCACAAGCGGGCGGGCGCAGCTGCGCAGGATGAGGCGGTTCTGTTCACACACCCGGCACCATCGGACAGGACAAAGACAAGCTGGGATGGATTCCTTTTACACAAGCAGGAGCTTTCTTATTAGCATAACGTATTGGTGATTTTTTCTTCCAATTCATTTTCATTTCAAGCACTTGGTGGAAAGGCTGAAAATGCACTACTAACTAACAAATCACCTTGTGAAGATCCACAAAATTAGCTATGTCAACTTTAGAATTGCTAAAAATGGTGGAACTAGTGGTGTGCTTTCACAATGTCCTCAATCCATAGCATGGAGCAAATCTTTTAAAAATAAAGCAACCTTTGAACCCTAGCTTGCACTCTTCAAACTATGAGCTCTCCTTAAAACTCTTTTTTTTTTTAAAGGTCTGGACCAATTGATTTTTCGTCCAAAATGATGCCGTGTAAGCTAAATCACAATTTGATTTGTCTTGATCTTGGATCCTCATCTAAAGGCCTTAGTACCAATTTAAAGCTCTTCATCAATAGGAATGCTCCAATTCATTGAACCCTGCTTCGTGGACACTAGTCTAAAGTGGCCTTTAACTTCCTCTTGAAGGGAACCAGTGATTTTTTTCTTAGAGTAAAAGCTCCAAGACCATTTCAAGGCTTTCCCAAAATAAGTGACCCTAAGGTAAGATCCAAGGATGCCCCCACAAATTCAGTGGATGAACACTATTGGAACTTGCATGTTTTTGTGTTGGAGTAAATATTTTTATATTGTGAGTTGGAATCTACAGAGTTTCGAAACTTTTTTTTGATGGGCCAATCAATCAAAGCGGCTCATTGCAAAAAGAAATTCTGAATTTGCAAGGCAACTCCAACTAATTTATATGGATCACACTACAATTCACACTACACGTTAATGGATTTCTGGCACTCAAATCAGCTTGAGTTTCTTTTAAAAGTTAGTGCTCTATTTTCAAAGTTCATTGCATTCTTAATCAGTAAAAGCTTGACCTAATTTTGTTTTCCTTCGTATTTCCAGGTACCTCCATGCGCAGAAAGTTCATATAGGGTGGGGAGCCAGGAGGGCATCTTTGAGATACTGGATTTGGAAAATCAATCCAAAGAATTGAGAGCACTATTGTATCGAATGAATCCAAATCGTGCACCATAATGTGACCAGGGCACTGAAACAATGTTTTCCAGCAAACAAATGATGATGATGATGATGATGATGACAGGAGCAATGCCATCTTGCAGGAACATCTCAAAATGGTCACCTGGTATCTCTTCCTGATGGAATCAGAACTGGAACTGCATCCCCTTACTGTAGCCAAGCGCATCACAGTGGGCAGCCATAGCCTTGTTCATGGGAGGAGGTCCACACCGCAAAACCTGGGGACACATTTCATCACATTCTCAGACAACTCTCAACTTGTTTCTTTCCTATTGATCTCATCCAAGAATAACTCTGTTTGAACCAATGCTGTGATGAGGAATAACAATTCATTACTCATTGCAGGAGGCTTATATATAATGATGTGAATTTTGAATGCTCAGCAGTGAAGTGTTGTTGGTCAAATGTAATCAGGTACAGATGATAAGCATAGTGTTTTGGTACTTGTTTATGGCACCAAATCATTAACAGGTCAGAGGGGGATCTTCTGCCATCTCCTTTAAAATGGAATTTAGGGTTTAGGGTTTAGGAATTATGAATGGCTTATGGATGAGAATGACCTACCATTATGCAAAAATTGAGAACAATACACTGAATATTCTTGCTATCGCAGAATGGAAAACAATTACTCATACACATCAGAGTAGTTGGAGGGCTTGCTGCACATGTTACCTGTATATCATCAGCTGGTGGGGGACAATTAGCCTCTATCATTCCTTTGGAGACAAATCCAACACCACCATCCCATTCCGTTGGAGGCTGCATAAAACCAAGGCCATCTTGTGAAAATCCATTCTCATGTCGTGCGGACATCATCCAACACATGCTACAAAGTTTGAAAGTCATCCAACACATGCTACAAAGTCTGAAAGGGTTTAGCAAATGAATAGTCCTTCCAAGATAAAGACTTAAACCAAGGTGACCTAGTAAGCTCATTCTTATGCTTCTTGCACTTCAAACATTCTGTAATCACTCCAGGCCCCCAACTGACCATCCCAAGATGGACTGGCAAATCAACTAGATCCAATTGGTTGGAACCCATGGCAAAGCCATTTTTGCAATGGCAAGAAAAAGTGAGATGACTAAAACACAGTTGTAGGGAAAATACATTAAGTATTTGCAACCAGAGCCAGGAGTAGAACACTCTCTGAAAAAAACCAAAGAATTCTAAACATGGTCTTGAATTTGACATTCGGAGATAGGCAGGTCAAGTTCAGCATTAGTGGGGAAAAAACCCAAATTGTTGCAAAACAATCTATAGGTCATGAAGCAATTCTGTACAAAAGGAATTTACCTGATTAAGGACATAGTACAGTTTAAATTGGTCAGGATACTCCCTTGCAAATCTGTCCAGATCCTCCTGTCACACAGATGTCTCAAGAATCAAGCCTATATCATGAATGGCAGTATAGATAATAATACCAATACTAAGGAATTGTGAAGTTAGCACACCACATTCATAGGCACCTGATTTGATTCCTTCCATGAACAGCACCCACCACTCATAAGGAGTCTCTAGGTTCATCTTAAGATCCGATCTAATAATCAAAGTCCTTTTAGTGAAAACCTTCTCTCCAGGACATTTCTGGACCATAAATCTAACAATGATCTTACCAGTCCCCTGCTGCCAGTTTGCTCTAATTAACTGATCATAGGACAAAGACTCAGATACACCTCATATTTGAGTCGGAAAGAGAAAGGGAGAGTGGTCCTCTACCCAAGATGTGGATTCTAAAAGCACAGTTAATCAAGACAAAACTAAAGGCAAAAAGTATCAATCAGCACCTTGAGTAGGATGTCATCATAAGTGACATTAGCATAGATCAAATGTATCTTTGTCTTGTCCTCTGGATTCTCCAAAATTGCTCGTGCCACCTGCACCAGAGACATGTACTTGCAATTAAGCTTCCAGGATTCTTCAAAAGGACAAGGGCTACTTTTATCAACTACAAAGTAACTCCCATGAGCTAGTCATTTCTCAATGCATTATTGAATAAAGGGCAAACCAGTAGACCTCATAGGTGGACTTGTGCAAAGCATACCAAGCTTCATTCCATGACATGATCAAGGAAATTTTTGAAGTGGTGTACAGGAAGGGCAGCATACTTGGTACATGGGAGTAATGCCAGTTCCGCCAGCAAGCATGCCAAAGGCTCTGACCTGATTGGGCTTGTAACTGAAGCGTCCCTACACGTCACACCCCAAGATTCAACAAACAAATTGAGCACACAGCCTTTCAAAAATTTCCAAATCTCAACTTGCAATGCAAACATCCAGTAGACACTTTATGAAAGACCAGATCCAACCTCTGCAGGTTGCCAAGGCCTGTCTACATCAAGGCAGTTGATCATGCCTTTCAAAATGGGCATTTCTGTTTATTGATGTCATGTGACATGGCAGACCAATTTATCTCAACAGGCAGAATATCACTCATTGAAAGAACACAGCTAGGCCATACCTTGGGGCCCTTAGCAGAGAGGTAATCGCCCTCCTTCATTCTGCCAAAGTAGGCTGACACTTTGCCTTCCTTGTAGACCTGCCAGAAAATCTATTAGTTTGGTCACAAAACCAGATTCCAGGATTCTTCAAATAAAAGATGGGGGATGATAACAAATCACAACAGAAGCTAGAAAAACACCAATCTTCCTTGTCTGGGTTTTACTACCATATTAACCAATCTTAACCATGCCCAGATAATCCTTGACTGAATCTTTGAGAGTGGCTTGAGTACATTAGCTGTCCAAGAGTACTTGGCAGGCATACGTCTTCTGCTAGATACAAAGACAACAGCTTTGGGGTCCTCAATCAGCTTCTAACAAATGATATACACACAAAATGATAAAGGAGGATGCATACTTATAAAATCAGTTAGTCTGGCTGCCGCTGCTGCTGCCCATGAGAAAAAGCCTGACTTCTTACCTTGACAACCAAGTCAAAGAAGCCAACATCTGAGTCGAGTGTAGTGGGTGTATATGGCCTCACTACTTCTGTCCCATCTGTGTCAATTCCCCTGTAGCAAGAGGTACTAAAACTCAACACAACACATAGAATCCTATTTCACACATGAATGTGAGAGAAAGACGAAAGAAATAAATTTGGAAAAGCAGGACTCACTATCATTCATTGAATATGCAGAAACCAAAGTGATCAAAGTGTTTACCAACAAAAGATCTCAAAAGTCTGAGACTTCTGCACCTAACACAAGACTTTCTGAGCTGCAAACTGTGGATATAGACAAGGAACAAATTATGGTCCTCAATTTGGAAACATGTGATAATACCACACAGAAAAGGTCAAGTATGCAAACTGAAATGCCTAAAATAAGCCATAACAAGGCTGTGACATCTCTGCAGATGTATGCATCATCTGTACACAGTGCTGAATGAAGACTTTCAGTGAACAGGGGTGACTTTGGCTGACCTTGAACTGGCCTGCCAGAAGCATTCCTGTGGGATGAAACTAGATAGGGACACTACAAAGTTGCAATACCAGCGACAAAGTCAGCTGTTAGCTTCAAATTGGGATGTGTGGATGGACCAGTCAATACAGTGAAATGGATGTGAAATACTGAAAAAAGGCCAGACAGACTATAGCAGCTGAGACATCACGTTTGTCACTACAGTCTGCATTTTTTACTGTACAAGAATCAGCAATCTCTATCTCATAACTGAGATACAGAAGTGCATGAGAAATGGCACAGATCAGGAACTAGCATTGGTGTGTTACATACATGCAGCTGATGTGCTGGCCAATGGGAAGTCCAAGCACTGATTTTGGAGTCGGCAATGCAAAATGCAGCTTCACCACATTGTGACTCACTTGTTCCTTCTTTGCTAGCTTGAACTTCAGCCACCTGTCTGGCCTCAGCACCGCTGCATCCATCCACGAGACAAAATTCAATACCTTCCTGTTTAGCACCAGTCTCTTTCTATCTTTTGACCTAATCTTCACAAAGCTGAGCACAGGGTCACTTGTACTCTGTAGAAGGCCTCCCAAAAAAATGCTGGACTCATCATCATCAAGACATGGCATCATATCACCGAGAATGAAACCTAATACAGGGTAAGTATGGACAGCCATTAGTGTACATAAAACCTATTCTTCATGACACAGATTACCTCATTCTCAAATCCCCGTCATCATCAGAATCATCCATTTACAAAACAAGCATGACAAGGGGAAAAGAAAAACACATTCCAAACTGTCGTCATGGTCAAGGAAGGGATGGGGAGAGACGTGAATGAAAAGAAATGCTTACTTCTGGGCTTCCGGTTAGCGTACCAGACGTACGCCGCTCCTGCCACCACCGCCACCAACGCCAAAGACAGTCCCACTTGCGTCGCCCTGTCTTGCTGCTGCAGTTGCCCCATCAGTCCCGCCATCTCTTCCCACAGCCGTCCGCTGTTGCTCTCTCACTCTCTTTCCTCCCAGACTCACTGCTCGCGCGTCTGAGATCCCCTGTTACTGTGCTCTCTCTCTCTCTCTCTCTCTCTCTCGTACAGTCAGCTCCAGAAACCCTAAAAACGCTTAAATTGCACTGTGTTAGAATCTCTCTCTCTCTCTCTCTCGTAGACTCCGCCCTAGAAACCCTAAAAACCCTAAAAGTGCACCCTGTTAGCGTTCTCTCTCTCTCGTACACAATCCTAAAAACCCTAAAAGTGCACTCTGTTAGAGTTCTCTCTCTCTCGTACACAACCTTAAAAACCCTAAAAGTGCACTCTGATAGCTCTCTCTCTCTCTCGTACACTCCGCCCTGGAAACCCTAAAAGTGCACTCTGTCAGCGTTCTCTCTCTCTCGTACACACAACCCTAAAAACCCTAAAAGTGCACTCTGTTAGCGTTCTCTCTCTTGGACACTCCGCTCCAAAAAACCCTAATAAACCCTAAAAGTGCACTTCCGTTAGCGCCAGCGCTCTCTCGCTCTCTCTCTCGGACACTCCGCTCCAGAAACCCTAGAAAACCGGCCAAATTTCTCTGTCCGGGTCAGAGCCGGGTAAACAGCAATTCAAAAGTTTGCCGAGTTCGGGCAGGGTCTGGGTACCCTGTGTCAGATAACCTTCTTGCCGGGTAAAAAGAAGGGTATATGTTTTCTTTATTTATCCAGTCAAATAATTATGAACAAAAATGTGTACATTTTTTTTATTTTTAAAAAAAAATTAGACAATTTCTCAGAGGCCAAATGCAATGGGATTTTTGGACACTTTTTCATGTACGAGACGGATTTTCCAATAATTTATCCAACCCTAAACCCTATTCACCCGGGGGACACGTGAATATATATATATATCCATTCATGCATAAGTTGTGCCCATGCAAATGGGTTTACGCATAGGTAATAAAAATGTCATACATGCGGGAAAAAAAAGGATACATTTAAATATTATCTACTATACCTACAACTCATGTTCAACAAAATCTTGTCAAAATAATTTAATTTTTGAAAAAAGGGATTTGGCAACCCCAATTTGAATATTTCAGAATTTTTTACGGTAGCCCTAAACCTGGGAATCCTAAACCCCGAGACATGCAATGTTAATATTTTAGGTTGCATAGGGCTTTGCTTGAACTAGTTTATGGGATGGTTAGTTTCAACAAGCAAGTGCCAAAATCAATTATATATAGACTACATGGTCATTTTGGGATTTAAATTAGAGTTTTTAAGGTTTGGAACATTGGGTTCTCATATATTTAGAGTCTATTTTTTATATAAATGTTATTTTTTCTTTTCTTTTTTTCATCATCGTAGTTGTTCCACAAGATATGTTGAGATTATCATTCAAGAATAGAGCTATAATCTTTAATTTGGACTAGATTTTATCTCCACTACTTTTTATTTACAAAAGATTCCTCTCTCCTCTTCAGAAAAGTGAGCCATAACTTACATTCGACAATATGGACCAATTTTCACATTTTCATTGCTCTAATTTGAGACTTAAATAGAATACTCATCTCAATGGATTACACATTTTTATACAATTCATCATAACTCCCATGAAATTTCTAAGAATTCTCTTCCTCCAAATTTTAATTAATTCTCACAAAATCTGACACGAAAGTAGGGTATTCCATTCATTCCCATGATGTCACTTATAGTGTAAGAATGGGCACTAAAAAAGACATTCAATGGCACTATATTATCTTATAATGGAAGTATCTTCCATCATGGCTCATTAGTGTTGTTTTGTGGCAACATATGTTGCATGCCAATTATTGAAATTTGGAAACATCGATCATGAGTGGGGCGAAGCAATGATCCATGTATTGCAAAAAAAATATTAAAGCTTAACCATAGATGTGCTATAGTGAAATGAATCTAAATGTCAAATGGTAGAGCATTGAAATCCATGAGATGTGATACAAAATGATTCACACATGGTGATTAATGTTCCAAGAATGATGTGAAACCAAACCAACATTGGGGTCTCAAACCAATACACATATAAACTTTTATATGTTATGATGAAAATGGAATCAAATAAATAGTCTTAAACTTTGGACATATATTTGTTGAAGAAAATATTGAAGAAAAATAATTATGTATTTTTTTGTACAAGAAACAATTTTCAAGAATCCAAACTATGAATTTGGGCAATTTAAGTTCCAAATAAGACTAAATAAATTACACAAAAATAATATTGCCTAGAAGCATAAGAGGTCAATATTATTTTTATTTTGAATATTTTTTCATCATTTTTAGGTTTCATATAGTGATGATGTCAAGTACTATTTTCATGTGTATGTATGTTGTTGCTTCTTTCTTATTTTGGCCACTCCATTTTTCATGCCATGCCTCATTTGCATCATATGAAAATCACACAAACTTAGGTCTTGAAATTTTGGATTGTGTTCGGACTACCACCATGAGTTCGTTATTTGCTCAAAAGATTGGGCCTTGGGGTCTTCACATTTGTTGATATCTACACTCCACACCCGAGCTTGTGATGGCCCCGTTTTGCATTTCTCTACCATGCGGTCCACCGCCGAAGATTTGCCCGAGAACACGGCTTCCACGGTTCCATCATCGGAATTCCGAACCCACCCAGTGAGGCCCAAAGTCTTGGCTTGTTCGAGGGTCCACTTCCGAAAGAACACCCCTTGCACTTTTCCACTTATTTTCACATTCACCTATTGTCATGGAACGAGTCATAAGTTGATGGGACTAAAGTATTCATGCATTTTATTTCACACTTGGGGAGATTATTTGGATGTCAAATTATTTGTGTCATTTATGTACTTAAAAGGGAAAAAAAAAAAAAACCAAAAAAAATTAAAATCATTATTCAAATTTTTTAAAAGGAAAAAACACCCAAAAAATTATTATTCAATATTTTGAAAGCCCATCAAAAAATATATAATAATCCTTCATCAATCAAAGTACATTAAATAGAGAAAGCTTTTGTTTGCTACAAACTCTTAATGAAAATAAAACATATGTGTGTGTGCATCTTGAGAATTTGGGTATAAGGAATTTTACCGATTTGTTATCACGGGCTCGTTCAGTAGTATATTTGTCCAAAGAATGAATGGCATGTGAGTCATGAAGAATGGAATCATTGTGCATCTCTTTCAAAGGTTGTTTGATATGTTTGAAGCTAGATGTGTTGTGTTCATGGTGTGCACCATTTGAACATACTTGAGAAGACATTTTGGCTACACAAATGTTCAAAAAGACAATTGTAGTTCTTCAACATAACACTATTTCTTTTTATGTTCTTGATCATAAGAAGGCAAAAAAGTTTTTCCCAAAAGAAAGTGAAAATGGAAAGAGAGACAAAGAGGAGAAAATTTTAACATATATGGAAGCATGAAGAACATGGAAGTTGTAGAAGACAGTTTCAACTTTCAATGTTTCAACAAATCCCTCAAGGTAGTAAGTAATAACTAACAACCCATTGGTTGTTCCATTACCATGGTTAATATACTCTATACCAATCAATAGTTACATTGAAGTACCATACCACCTAGAGCACATGTCTCCCAAATTAATTCATTAATTCATTTTGAAATTTTCATTTTGAAAGAATAGAATGGTATTTTAAAAGATTCTTCATTTTCCTTCACAAAAATATTTTATTTGAAAGAAAAAGAAATTTCTAAATTTCTAAAAGTAATATAATTTTGTGCTGAAGCTGCCAAGCTAGTGTGGTAATATATGGTATATAAATTTTAGCCTCATTAGCCCAACAATGTAATAATTTAGCTTATCCTATGGTCCTCTTTGTGACCACATGTGTGAAATTATGTGATATAATTGATCAAAAACAATGAATAGCTTATTACAATATAACAAGGAAGTTATTCCAAATTTTGTTTCATGTATACAAAGGGAAGGGAGCCATGATAGATTGAGTAAACATGACCATAAAAGTAACCTATCAACAAAGCCCAATGGGGCTTGAATCCTTACCTTGTAAGGAAAGCTCGTTAGTTATATCTTTTGGTATGTAATTTTAAACATCTTATATAAGTCCCAAAATATTGCATTTTTTGAGTGAAGGTTCTATTTCGAGTAACCATTGAATTCATTCATGTAAACAATTTGAATCATTGCCCACCTTAGCATGTTCATCAATAGAGTTCTTCAAAACATTACGTCCAATTTTATTTTATTTTTAAATTTGTTGGTTGTTGTCAAATTTATTCACATGCTAGATTGATACATTAAACAAAATGTTGCATTTATGAAACACCATTGTAACATGTGCTAAAAAGATGTGGACAACAAATCCATCTTGTAAAAGGAAGTGATGTTTGATGTGGTTGTAAAATCGTAGCAACAAAACTTCTTTTGAACTAGTTGTGAATATGAAAGAAGGTTGGCAAGGGATAAGGCTTAACATATTATTAATGATTTGATGGCAAGATATTATGTTTTCGCAAGTATTAATAAATCAAATTCAACCCAAAGCCTTAGTAGATCAACTAACTAAAATGAATTGCAAAGTATTAAATAGAGGATGAGATCATGGATCATTACACACTTAAGGAAGGATGAACAACACATATTGAAGCTTTTGAGTTTGAGGAAAAAGAAAATTTCTCTCTCAAAGGATGTGGTTGATTTGGTTGTTTAATTTCTAAACCAATGAAACAAGGTTTAATACCGAAAAAAAATGGTTTGAGTCACCACATTAGCAAGAAGATATGGGAACAACATGATGTTCATTGTCATGAGCAGCCATAGGTATAATCTTCCATTTCTTTGCTTTGATATTCTTTATGAATTTTGCTACTCCATGTGATTGAAAGTTATGGTAATAAGGACTACATCTAGAACAAAATTTAATGTTTTTAATTGGACCACACAAAAGGATCAGTTACAATGTCTTCCTAGTATATTCATTTGTCTATAACGAATGTGTTTGGCATTATCAATTCAAATGTGTAAGAGCTTGTTTCATGTTTAAATTGAAAGGTACTAAAAATTCCTTGAAAGCATTGCTCTTCCTTAAGGATATGTTATGGGTTGAAATTATTATTTTGGAACTTATCATGACAAGGGCAATCCCACATGTCAATAATGTCTTTTGGAGTGAGTAAGAGAACCTATTGATGCCACAAAGTTGCAAAATGATTTAGATGTGGTTAATCTTTCTACAAGCAAATAAGGGCAAGGTATATCTTACTCACCTCAAAACTCAAAGGCAAGTAAGAAATTACTTTCATGAAATTAAGTCGAGAGACATTGATCACATTGATCTTAATGATACGTGTATATTATTTAAACATTTCGATGTTTTCAATTTAGTCCTTTGAATTACCCCTACCACACTCCTATATTATTTTCCCAGGAGAGAGAATGGTCGAATATCATGTGCCGAAGGGTTTGCATACTACTAAAACTAGCACACAACAAAATATTAAAAACACACACCCACAATATTTTTCATAACACATACTTCCATTCAATTGTATCCAACATAAATACAAAACGTAGAAGACACAATAGAGAGAGCTCCCCTAAA
>Ga0209208_10002852_pt1 | contig 24835 bp, 10 predicted proteins | sample S1TSphfallax_3_FD_187694 | JGI IMG/M metagenome (GOLD analysis project Ga0209208, IMG submission 187694) | Host-associated microbial communities from peat moss isolated from Minnesota, USA - S1T2_Fd - Sphagnum fallax MG (SPAdes) (version 2) | ecosystem: Host-associated > Plants > Peat moss >...
CCCCCCCATTAGAAACTAGAGATAGAAGCACTTTTATTCTTCTTGGATTTCCAAACCCACCAAAGGTAGATTGAAAATGCCGAAGGGTGAAAGCACACTAAGGTGGAAATACTATGAACGTTTCAAACTACACAATTTTTAATTTTTAAAATAAATGTTTATTTATTTTATATGTGCAAATGATGGAATGAAACTCAAATAAACAATGAATTTAATCATAAAAACATAAGTATAAAATTCATGGCAATAATTTAAATTGACAATTCATAATGAACTTTTGAAGTTGCACAGAAAAAGTTTAATAGTTCACAATAGTGATTTTTTTTTACAAATGTACTTATTGAATGCATTGCAACATGTGATATATTGTCAAAAAATTATGTGTGATTAGTAAATATATGGATATGAAATATGATTGAATAATGTTAATTTAGTTTTCTTTGAATTATTTTTTTCGTGATTGAAAATGGAAAGTTTCAATAAAATCGTTTATCAAACAATAAATAATCAATTTGGATCTCATTTTAAAAAAAAATCAATTAAGTATACCATTTCTTAGAAAGGTCAAGACTTTGATGCTCCAAAAAGTTGGTTACCTTACCTTAAGGTTAGTTTTGTCATTAAATAAATCATCAAAGTAAAGAAATGAATTTTTGTGAAAATATGAAGTTGACAAGTTGAAAATCATAATAATTATCATAGGCTACACTCTGAATAATTTCAAAATTCTTGTGACAATATCACAATAGACCATGGAAAATCCAATAAAGTTGAATTTAAAAAATGAATTAACTTTTTGAAAAATAATAATTATTCATTTTGTCGATGTGAAAACTGACCCTAGGCTATGGTATATAGTTTAACTTTGTGTTTCAATAATAATTAGGCAACAACAAAATATAGTGCACCTTTTACACTTAGAAAATGAATTGCCATTTTTGTTCCACCCTAGAATGCTTATAATAACTCCAAGTGAGGTTCATTTCTTATTGTGCACAAATGACTACCCATTACCAAACACATTATTCAAAATGAACATCGACCAATTACACCTTATAATAGCACCTCTATTAACATACATGTGAAGGTTCCATGTAGAGGGCCTTCCAGATTTTCGACCAACCCTAACTTATGAGGCAATACCAAGCTTTGTATTGTACCAGGATTGTTAGGGACGTAAATAATGTCAGGTACATACTTGCTATGTGTGCACCAGAGTGGGGTGGGTATTAGAAATTGCACCAAACCCCCGCTGGGTATCAATCCAGGTATCAAAGTTGTTAATCACAGTTATAAAAAGAAATCAAATAACCGATTATTATTACATATAATTGTTCAAATAACCACCTAGAAAATTGTTGACCCTTTTTCAATTCTTTTATGAAACTGGTGATTCTTTGATTATAAATGTATTTTTTCAAATACCTGAAATCAGCAGTTCTTTCAATCTGAATTTCTCAAATACCTAGAATCAGTGGGTATTGCAAAAATCAAAGACTCTACCCACACTAATTTATACTAAACCAACATTGGAAGAAAGGCTAAGAATACATGATCTGTAACCTTTGGATCACTACAAAGTGAGGATACACCATTCATCCTGTGTAAGAGCATCTCCACCAGTGCTCAGTATGTCACTCTGGATAATAAAATTAAATGTCTAAGTTTACCTTTTTTTCTGGGCAACCCCACCAATATCTGGAACTGCATAAACGTGGGGACTACTAATAGCGAACCACCTGGACCAATCAGTATGATCGACCAATGAGAAATACTGAGTCAGAGTCAGGTCCAATTTATTACATTCTTGTTTGGAGGTGCACAACTGTGTTGCGCCTTTTACCAGCCACACGGCAAGATGCACACACATTTGGTGCAGAAAAACCAATTTCTTTGAGCTAAATTGGCATATATAGGCTTTTTTTCACAAGAAATTTTACTGTCTGGAGTCACATACTGAGCACCAGTGGAGATGCTGTAAGAGCATCTACAATGGTGCTCAGTATGTGATCCTGCACATTAAAATTGGATGAAGAAAAGTCAAAAAATGCCAGTTTGGCTCAAGAAAATGACTTTGGCTCAGCATACTTGAAGAGTTTGCTGGTGGCTGGTCATAATGATTGGTCCAAGTGGGTTGCTATTAGCAGTTATTTGTTGTCCCAGTTTCAGTTTTATGGGTGGGGTTGCAGAAAAGTAAATAACTAAACTTGGATGTGAAAAATAATTTTGCATGGTCACATACTGAGCACTGCTGGAGATGCTCTAGAAGGCACTAAACAAAAATCTTTCTGCAAGGCATCCAGTGCCAATGAGATTGTGCTACTTTTCTTGCATCAGGTTCCCAAGATCTTCAGTCTGCACAGTAATCTCTGTAGCCCAAGATGTTGCAGCAAATCATATCATCAACAAAAATACTTATGGCAAACAAGCATACAAATAAATGATTTGTTCGGAGGTTTTCTATCACATTTTCCAGAAGGCAACAAGAAGACTCTCTGAATCATGATTCCAACCACTAGGTTATACTCATGAAGAAAGTGTAGAACTTGGTAGAAAACCACACTTAGAAGGAACACAAGGCAAATTTACCCATTCTCAAATCCATGATTTTTCTGGATTGTAACAATCTCTTCTTATCACAATAGAGTTATCCGCAAAGTCAGCCAACACTTTGCCAAAATGAGGATACAAACTCTCAAGTTGGAAGAACTCTCAAGTTAGAACTCTATGAACTCTCAAGTTGGAAGAACCCTCAAGTTAGAACTCTACGAACTCTCCAGTTGGAACTCTCAAGTTTGAACTATGGAGGATTTGAAAATAAGTTTGTTGTGGAAAAATACACTACTACAACTCATAACCTCATCAATCAAGATTCCTTCATCAATCAAAATTCCTTCTGCCACCGCCAAAATTGGGGACCGCTTTAACCATATCTTTTTATCTCATCTTCCAATCCACTCCTTGTACACTGCTAATTCATGCCAAATTTAGGGACCACCCAAGAATTCATAAATGATTTTATTTATTTCAATTCAATTGGGGATGATGAAATAGGGATTTGAAGGTCAAACTAGAGCCCAAACACAATGTGACTTTATATGAATGATTTCAATGAATGAATTCATTCTCCTACTTACTTCATCTAGACTAATTGTGTTGGGATTGTGTTGTTATTAAGTTCAACATTTGGTTCCTTCATTTACCATTATTTGAGTAGTTGTAGTTGTGCTTGTGTTGTTGATAGATTCAAAACTTTGGTTCCTTCCTTTATTAGGGTTTTGTATGTCATGTCATTTCATTTGGTATTCAATCCAATTTACATTGTGACCCTTTGTTTCATCTGTCAACGACATAAGTAGGTGAAATTTTTGACATTGAAATTCCCATTGTTAACATGAATTTTCAACAACCATTTTTCTCTCAAATCCATCACCAGTTTTAGTGTGATAAATGAACATAAAATTACTTTACTTTCATTTGAATACTTGTGCATAATTAAGTTGATTGCATGTTGTAAGAAGTTTTAATGTTCATTTTTCAAATTCCATTTTTAACTCAAATGATTTTGATGTTTTCTAATTCTAATACATGAATCTTGAATTGAACATTAAACTTGGTGTTTATGGCCCATACCATTGCATATAAACTAGTTTCTAGGAAAACCTAGATGGTGTCAAAATTGCAACTTGGAATTCTGAAAATAATTGAACACATTTAAAACTTATGTATATTATCATAAGAACTACAAAGATGATCACCAATGCATTCATTTTGTTAATTGTTGTTAGTTGTGTTGTTAGTTCATTTGGTGATTCTAAATCTAATGTAAATGTTTAAATTCAAATGAGAAGCCTATATTCATAACAATGCTTATGTAAATGAATAAAGTATATTGACATTATTGCAAAGTGCTACATATCAACATGTAATTTAACTTACATTGCAAAATCCATAAAAAATTTCTATTTTTTCTAAATGAAATATACTTTACACCTTGTGACCAATGATCTCTTTCAAAAACATTTGTCATTTTATCAACAAAAAATGTGGGGAAATTTTGGATATTTTTTTATTTTTTAGTGTAAATTTAACCACTTTTTCTAAATTTCAGGGGAAAAAAGTGCCAGTTTTCTAATAACAAAAAATAGAAAACAAAATAAGGGAAAAAAGACCATGCTTATGATTTTAAAAGAAAGAAGTATTATATCATCTACAACACTTCCGCTTCCAACGATTCTTTTTGTGCTTATTTGGTTCATTTTTTTGTAAATTGTTTGGCTACTTCACTAGACTAGCATATTGTTAACCTTTCATACTCAAAAAACATGTTCAAATTACAAATTATCACATTTTCCTAGTGCATCCGTTCAAGATCATGTTAAACCTTCTTTAGTGAACACATATATAATTTCAATTTTCATCCACTATGAAAAACTTACACACATTTTATACAAATATCCATGCAAACTATCAAGGCAAACCAATCTTACTTGGTTTTCAATTTTGAACAAGAAGATAAAATTTTATAAAAAGAAAAGAAATTAGAATTGGCATTTAATCTTGAGACCTTGATGACTAAGACAACCTTATACAACTATATTGCTCATAATTAGACTATGGTCATTTTTAAAACTCTAACATATTTCAATTCACATAAACTTTTCCATCTATAATCACAATAACCTTGTTATAGTATTAATCCCATCTAAAAATGTTTAAATATCATTTAATTTTATTTTCAAGAAACATTTGTATTAATCAAAATCATTGGGATGTTTAATATGAGGCAATGTTTAACATACTTAATGAAAGGTCTCGCATTACTGTAACTATAGTTTGCAAGTATTATGTGTCTTGTTCATTGCCATTGTGGCACTTATGATACAATCATTATAGGTCAACGGACATTACCAAACATAAATTTAGTAAAATTAATAAATCAAATTTGGATCAAATTTGACAATAAATAATATTGAAAACACGCAACCCTCTCCTTGGTGAATTTTTGATGATTTTGAATCAAATCTAATGACTTCTCTTTTTTTTAATTCTCAATTTTTTTTGTCAAAATTTTGCATCATTTAGATTCACGTGATAATCCACATGTCATGACCATCATTCACATGGCATCTCAACTTTGATAATTTTGTTGCATGTTCATGTGTGATGCCCAAAATATTTTGGGGCCTTAATTTCCAACATCCCTCAATGTTCTTCCTACCACATATCCCAATGACCCTTGGTTTCAAAAAATATAAAACATAAAATATTTTCAGCCCTAGTACTTGTATTGTCCCCTATGTATTTTTTATGCCTTTGTGCCCTTCGACATCATATCCAATGCCTTCAACCTTTTAATGTTTGAAAAGAAAAAAATCATGTCCAACCTAATGCCCTTGGTTTTATAGGGTGCCTTTTCAACACCTTGGTTATTGTTTGTTGGTATTCTTATATTTTTGTTACTCATCATCTTTTCTCATCTTTGGTGTTGTTTAGGTGTGTTTTGTTATTAACCTAGTTTAGTTCATCCCCAAACCAAAATGCCCTGTTGATCACATGTAGATTACTCTATCACCAAATTGATATTGTTTAATAATCACATTACTTGACAATAGTTTTTAAAAAAAAATAAAATAGTGTTCACATGTGCCATAAACTATTGGGTCACAATGACCACCTTCAACTTCTAAACCACCCTTAGTAGACCAAATGATAAAGCTTCTAATAAATGGTAAACTAGCAATAACCAATTTCATGGTTGCCATGAACGAGTGAATGTGCAAAAGTTGAACTACTTAGATTGTTGGGTGTGGAGGGGGGGGGAAATGACCCACCAAAAACCTATGGAATTTTTCAAGTTGGGTATTATAATAGTTATTGTTATTTCACATGCAAATGTTATTGCATCACTAAAGTTTAGAAAATAATGATCAAACACCTTACATGTGACTTGATTTCTATGCTATCTAAATTTGTAAACATAACATTGATCAAAATAATGCAAACTTTTCAACTTTGATAAAATATTTTGATGGATATTTCATTTTTAACAATGACTTGAGTATGTTTTTAATTTTGATTAAAAGGGGTTCACTAAAACATTAGAAAATATTTATGTTGAAAACTTATTATTTTAATTTAAAATATTATTAATGTAAAATTATTATAATATTCGTAGTTTGATTTAAACTATTATTAAATTTAAAATACCACAAAAAATATTCAAAAAAATTAGTTTTAATTGTATTTAAAATGGTCTTTCATATTATTTTATTCATAATTTTTATTTTCAATATAAACCAAAAGTTATCATCATGTTAAATTCAAGGTTATCACTTGTTGGAGTTATGAACATTATGAAAGTTAATCAACTTCAAATCCATTAAAGCATGTATGGATATAAAATGTGCTTCAATGCATTAAGACATACCAAGACATGTTGTTTCTTTCATATTAAATAATGTAGGGCATCTAGGACAATTTGAAATCATCATGTGTAGGTTTAAGATTCATGTTTCAAAACATAAATAATTTATTATGTAATAGGTCAGTAAGCCTAAAAATGTATTCATTGAAAGAAAAGGTAAGACATAAATGCATTTGAGTGTGAATCATGCACTTATAAATAACATATGCAAAAAAAATTCAAAAGTTTTCAAGACTGATAAATAATGATAGTACATTAAAGAAACATGTTATTTATTCTTCACATGCAATTGATTTAATCAAAATATTAAATCTTTGAATAATGTAAATTTTTGAAATCAAGAGCTAGAGTTTGAACATGTTTCAATTACATAAAAAATAGGAAAATTTTATAATGATTTTTAAAAATAAACTTCTATGATTTTTAAAGTCTTGCCCATATTTCAATTTGCACCCAACTTGCAAGCATTGGTATATTGCCCACAACCTAGATAATTTATTATTTTATTTTTTTGTTCCCATCTTCTTTCCTTTCCTTTTTCCTTTTTATGAACCTTTTATTGCAACAAGACATCCATTTTTCCATGCATTTAATTCACTAAAGGACACACATTGAAAAAAAGTTGCAACCGCTACGACATATTCATGGGATGCAAAATAATATATGATATAATATATTCATATTTTTTAAAAAATCACTTAAATCCATTTAATTCATGCAATAAAAAAGTACTTTCAACACATGTGTGGAGAATAATTAATGAAAATTGAAAATTTCATGTTAAAAATAAATTTTTTTGAGTATTCCAAAAGATAATTATGTATTATTTCTTCACATAAATAATTTCTTTTTAAAAATTAATATTTTTATTTTTATTTTTTTACACATAACACAATTAATGTCAAAGACACAAAGGTATTAAAGTAATATATAGAGTTTAAATATGAAAATGACATCCATCTAATATATGCATGTTTGTTCCATATCATCAAATTGTGCTTGTTATATAACATGGTTTTCATTTTCTATCATCTTTTGCAATATCAATAATAGTTTTAAGGGTTTTTAAGTTGCAAGGATATTTTTAAATTCATACAATGAAAAATCATCAAATTCTTATAGTAATGTTTATTATAATTTATCATCACACAATGACATTTGTAATGAGGACAATGTCAATTGTCTACTCATAGAATCAGTGATGTTTCAAATTAAAATTTTAATTAATGAATTGACAAGAAAAATATGAGAAGATCAAAAATTTAATCAATCATGAATACATATAAGGATCATTTTTATTCAATAAAATATTTATGCAAAGGGCTTTCTATATGTTTGTAGTAAAAGAATTTGCTTTGTCAAACATGCCATTATCCCAACAAATTGTTGCTAACCATTCATTTTGTCACAAGACATGCACAAAGTTGATTATTTATTCATATTACGTATGCAAATCTTGTAGCAATGATCATAGACATTTTGCATGTATTATAATGTTTTGTAGACACTCATAAATCCTTATTCAATTTTGTTGAAAATTGATTTTACAAAACAACAAAATGTTAAATGTGAATTTCAGAAATGACATTATTTTCAAGTATAACTTTTCCACCATTATTTGATCTTTTTAATATTATTTTAGTTTCAAAAAAAATATTTGTTGCTTCATTTTAAAATAATAATTTGACATATATGTAGGTTTTAAGTGATTAGGGTTTTTTTTTTTCTTTTGAAAGATAAATACCCATGTCACTTATAACATGCATGTAAAGGTATAAATGGGTTGATATCATATGGCTTGTGTTATATAGTAATGATGTGATGTATAAAACTTAATCAAATTATATAAAAAACCCAAAATTTTCTTTTGGCCAAAAAGAAAAATACATTGGAAGAAGATTAAGGAAAAAATATATTTTTTCTTTTTGGTCCACTAATTTTTTTAATTGTTTATTTTCACATAATGCACACATAATGAGGTGAACATCACTTCTTATGTAAGATGCTATGTGAAACATCTTATGTGAGCGCAAACCACAACAAATGAGAAAAAAATATGTGCATGCCCAAATATAGAAATTCATCAAAAAAAAAAGTTCCATTTAAGCCTTGTGGAAATGGTTGTGTTTTTTTAGAAGATGCACGTGTTCCCATGTGCTCACAAGGGAAATAGTTGTGTTTCCCAAAAGATGCATGTGCTCCCAAAGGGAATGGTTGTGTTTTTCAAGGAATATTTGTGTTCCTCGTGAAGATGTTTGTACTTCACAAAAAGAATGGTTGTGTTCTCTAGATAGATGCTTATGTTCTCCAAGGAAATGATTGTGTTCCATAGGGAGATGTTTGTGGTCCCCATGGATCAAAATTCTTGTGCTTCCCAAGGGGGAATGGTTGTGTTCCTTGAGAAATGCTTGTGTTCGTTAAGAAATTCCTTTCCTAAAAACAAAATGTATTGATTCTTTAAGAAAATGGTACAAGTGTTCATGAGGGAACATGGTTGTTTTCCTTGAAGAAATGGTTGTGTTGCATTATGGAATGGTCTTTTCTCAAGTTATACTTAGGAATGAAGGATTTTCAAATCAAAAAAAGAGATGTCTTTTATCTTTTCCTCAAAAAACTTGGCTTGACCCTTTTTCTTTCTTCCCTTAGCAACTTGACTAGGGAAGTGGGCAAAGTTGCACATTGGAAGGATTTTAAGAATCACCTTTTTCTTTGGACAGTTTCCTTGTATGGATACCCAAAGAGTTCATCCAAGAAAATCATATGAGGAAGAGAATGGTTGTTGGAAAAACAAATGAACTCGAAACTTCCCACTTCAAAAGGTAGTTCTTAACCATTGTACTACATAATTTTATTTGGAAAAAAAAGGAAGTAAAGCTAAATAATGTTTTTATGAGAATTGGGGTACAATAACTTTTTTTTGAAGAAACATTTTATAATTGACACTTGTTTTTACAACAACATCAATCCCAATGTTGCATTTAATTTGTTGCTCATGTTTAGTGTTTAACATCATATTGTGTTAGTAATTTAATTGTTTCCCTATATAACACAAGATTGTGAGTTCAAAAATTTAAAAATTGTGTTTATATATGTGTTTTAACTTATCAATAAGATTAATTTAATACCAAATATTAAAATTGTACACAAGTTAGGAAATGTAACAATACTATAATTATGAACTATCTCCATTTTAAGTTCTTTCAATTGAATGTGACATTTACATCACATGAAAATTAAAAAATCTAAAAAATCCAAAATTGTATTATAAGTAATAAGATCCAAAACCACCAACCTAAGTCCGTCATACACATTAAAATAACTATTTACATAATACTCAATATAAAACCAAAATTAAACTTTAACTTTATAACCATGTTTTTTGTGTGTTGTAACATATATTGTATAATGGCTTGGTCACATTACCATTTGTAAACATCCAACCATGGTTTAATTTCAATTTTAATATCTTTTGGGGGTAAGATGTGACAAAAATGATTTGATTTGTAAACTTGATCAAATTGGGCTAAAATGAAAATTTTAATACATATTGGAATCTTTTTTAATTTAAAAAATCATAAACAATAAAATAGCAAATCTCATTTTCTTATGCCTCTTTCTTTTTCCCTCCATCAAGTATAAAATGGACATGTTAAAATTTATAATAATTAATAACTTTGGATTTTAATTTCATTTGCAACTAAGTGATTCAATGTATATCACAAATGATTGTAATCTATGAGGTTTAAGGATGAAAAGTTTTTATTTGTTTTAAGCAAACCTAGATTTTGAGTCAATAATGTTGAAGATGACATATGTTCAACGAATGAAATAAACATTACATGATTTAATGATAGGTTTGATTATAAATTTGTTGACTTTTATTTACTAATTAATTTTTTTTTGTAGATAACATAAAATGAATAATGAAAAAAAATGTGCTTAATAAATAGTTGATTTATTGAGTAGGTAATTTTATTGTGTTTCATTAAATTATTTTGATAAAATTAACCTTATTCTACCATCAAATTGGTTGTGACATCTTGGTTTCACTTTTTTTGTTTTATCATACTATGAGGTTTAATTACATAATAATAATATTTTTATTATTCTTTTTTCATTCAAAATGTATGGTGTGATTTTTTATACATTGGATAATATGGTTGTTTTCTTGGTTGGAATTTTTAACAAAGTGTTTATAAATCTATGGACTTTGTGAATTATCTTTGCATGACATTGGTCTTTCAAACTAGGGTTTTACATTGTACATTGTAAAAGCAAAGTGAATTTTTATGCAAATTGCATAAATGTCTTCACATGAATATAAATGCCTAATTTCACATTAAATTCTAATGATTTCGAATTTGATATTTGTTATTCATAACATTAAAGATTTTAAAATGTTGTTGTGGGTTCAAATATTCATTTCACATTATAACCAACACTTGTAAGATTTTGGGGGTTTTATCTACTAGTTTGAAATAGTTACATAGAACCTATTTTCATTGTCTTATTTTCCCACATTATTTAACAACTATATCTACTTTTGATTTATTTTATAGTTTTATTTTGGGTGGGTTAACGTTCCACAATGCCCATACTTCCCACACTTGTTGCTTATTGATATTATATTCTCAAAAATACATTTTGATGAAGGGAGAAAACAAGGTTATTTTTTATAAAAATGGTGACTATCCTAGGTAGGCTACAAATGGTGACAAAGGAAGTGCCTAGGTCTAAATGTGACCAATTTAATTTTTTTAATATCTAAAAATGGCAAGAAAATCCCTAAAAATCATTTTTTTTCTTTTTCTTGAAAAAAAATCACCAAGCTATGAAAAATTTGCCCCCAAGAAAAAAAAAAAGAAAAAACAAAAGGACCAGCTAGTAGGCACAAGTTACAACATATCCAATTTGCAATTCAAATTTAAACATTACAACTTAAAATCAATGTTGCAATGCCAAGTGATTCCCCAAACTAAATATTACAATGTTATATAAATCATGACAACCAACTTGAAAAGGAAAGCAACCTAGGGTTTAACCCAAAAACTTTTATGTAAGTTTGCATTAGCACAATTGACCCCTAAAAAACAATTTAATTAATTAAAAAAATTCACAAAGCAATAAGCTTATTAGCCTTATTAAATTGTTACCACTTTTGCAAAATGTTGATTAAAGATAACAACAATGTGATTGAAAACACTTCCTTTACATCATAGCCTATTATACAATACATCCTTTCAATGGTGGAGGTGGGTACTCCTTTTAAGAGATGAGATATTTAAGTTCGTGCCAAGTAGTAAGAATGAATTAGGGTTTAGGGTTTAGTAGGGTGATGGTCAAATGAATATCTTCACAAGAAAGGAAATAAAATCTTTGCTATGTTTTTATGTTTTTCTTGTTTGTTTTGGTGTTTTGGTTTGAGGCATGAAGCATGTGAGGAGTTAGTTGCTAGGAATCCAAAATATGCAAAGAAATGATGGGTTATATTTCTATGGTGGGACTTGTAAAGGGGAAGAAGAAAGATAAAGGAAAGGATTGAACAAAGGCACCTACTATGGCCTTATCTTGTAGGCTTTTTCTACACTTGGGGGGAGATGTATAGAGGCTTGTTGTCAAAGCTAGTAATGCTAATTTCCAAATGGGTTTTTGACACCTTGGCTTATATAGTGAGTCAACCCTAATAATTTCTTATCTTCTCCCCTTTATTTTTGCAAGATTTTTTTCTAGATCCTTTATTCAAAGGAGCAAATCTTAGTGCTCTTTTTCTTTGTGTTGAAACTTGAAAAAAAAAATTCATATAAAAAGGAAGTCCATGGCTTTAGAAGGAAGTTCATGGCTTTAGTAGTAGACATAAAATGGTTTTTTTAAAAAAGGGTGAATTTTCTTTCTTCTTTAACAACACAAAGGGAAAAATAAAAAGAAACTACATGGTTCTTCTAAGTAATGAATTTCCTTTATATATATATATATAGATATATAAATAAATAAAAACCTTACACACACACACAAAAAAAGTTGTTTAAGATTATTATTCTTTTTCATTGATCCTTTTATTTTGGACAAAAACATTTGAACAAAAACATCAGAATAGTTTTGGAAAATGTGTTTTCTTATTATGTAGGAAAATCAAAATAGAAAGATACAATGTTAAACTCATACTCAATAAAGTATCGAGAAATAATTTTATATTAAACTATTTACTTATAATTGGACACATTTTGTGAAGTTTATATTAAGAGTAACATAACAAAACATTTTGTTATTAATTTATATAGTTTATCATCTATCTATTTAGGAAGATAGTTAGTTAGTTTGTTAGTTAGGTTTTTTTGGTCACCATGAGATCTCTCAAACCCTAGCACCTCTTGCTATGCTCATGGTACCTTTGGAAAGCTTTCAACAAGTAGGGTTGCACCAAGGTGATTTTGCAATGTTTAGGCCTATGGTATAAAAAGCTAATTAATTATTTTTAAAATATATATTTAAAAAAATTAAAAAGAAATTGGGGCAGGCTCTTGGTACTTTGAAAATAATTTTGAATTAAAGTAAGCAATTGATGCCAATTATACCTTAATTATTCTTTTTTGTTTTTCTTTAAATTTTAAATATTTGATATCTATTTTCCTATTTTTTCAAAACTAATATGTCACTAATTTTTATTTTTATTTAATAAAATTAAATATATATATTTGAAATATCTTAATATCAGTTATTTTTAGGTAACTTGTGACATTTAATATTTAAATAATGATTATTTTGGAGGATTTGTTTTTCCCACTACTTTTTGGGGGAGGGGAAGATATGTCTCCAGAAATATCTCGAAACTGCTTCTCCCTGCCGTTGATTCTCATCCTCTTGCACTCGTTGCCGTTGATCACGGTGGAGTCGGAAGGCTCGATGAGGGCCGTTGATTCTTCCCCTGGCTAATCCCTATCCGTCCGTCCAATTTCTGAACCACCCATCTCTCATTGACTCATCTGGGGTCGGTTTTCATCCCCATTCGTTTTCTTCATCCACTTTTTTCATCCACCTATCGTCGTCTCCCTCTCCCTCGAAGGGGCGGCAGTGTCAGAGAAGCGTCTCTTCTCTTCTGGACCTCCTCTCTGCCATCGCCGGCGTCGTCGTCGGCTTCTCCTTTTGCAATAGCTTCTAGAGTCGTAGTCAGGAGTCAGTTGTTTACTCGAGTCTGTTTCCATTGAAACTTTTCGCCTCTCTTTCTGGGTTTTTCCCTGAGCAGAAACGATCGAGAATCGTGGATTTGAGCTCAAGATTCTCCGTGGCGGAGCTTTTCCGCACGGAGGTAGAACACAGAGAGGTTGTTGCTTCTTGTGTTTGTGCTCTTAAATTTTTTTTTCACTGGCGGTCTTTTCATTCGAAGCATACGGATTTGGAGCAAAAGAGAGAGCTGAGCTAGTGGAGCAAGTTTGAGAATGGGTGTTGGAGTTTTTGCGTCCAGCCCACAGATTCTATCGTTGTCTTGCTCTCCCTCTTCTCCTCCCTCATTATCTGTCTGCTGCTGTCCATCATCCCTAGAGGTGATTTTGGCAGATGTTGGAGGAGGAGGAGGAAAGAGCCTTACTCGCAGAGCCTCGGATATAGCGGCGGTGGCGGCGGTGGCAGCATCGGCCTCTTCTTCTTCTTCCTCGTGCCTAGAGTTGGTTCTTCTTAAAGACGGGCGAAAAAGCAGCCTTACCCGCAGAGCATCGGATGTAGCGGCTATGGCTGGCTCAGTGGGATTCTTGCAGGCGGAGCTGAAATCCCTCAAGAATTCTTCTGCCGCGGCGTCGACGGCTGCTCCCAACACGCTCACAACAGGAAGTTCCCTTAGGAGGTCACTTTCCTCTGGGCCGTCGTTGCTTCTGCTGAGGAGGGTTTCCCAGGAATGTGGCACTGATCCAATTTTTCGCTCCAAGAGTTCAGGGAACAGCAGGGATGTGGGAAGATGTGTTTGTAAGGCTTTGAAGTTCTCAGGAGCAGAAGCAAGCCATCAAGGGGATGATGAAGATGGTGGTGGGTGTGGATATGAGAGTGTACTCAAGCGTCGAGTGGAGGATCAGCAGGATCAGTTCCTGGAAGAAGAAAGGAGCAGAGATCCAGCATTTCAGGGTAGCAGTAGCAGCAGCAGCAGCATGTGGCAGTGCGCAAAGTTTGGATCAGAAAGGTTGCAAGATGTGGATCTTCAGTGCACTCCAGCTCCAATTTCAAGAGAAGAGATTCTGCCCAAAATGTCTCTTCCATGGTCTACTTCTCATCACAGAAGGGCTACCACTTCAAAGGATGCTTTAAGAGCTTTTGATGAGCGAGGAGGAGGAGGTCTCTCTAAGGGATTTGAGAATGGAGCAGGATGTTTGAAAAAGATGAACAGATTTGAGACTCCGAGGCCAAGTCTATGGCAAGGAGCAGACATGAAACTGGTTTCATCTTCATCTCCCCCGCCTCCTTCTTCATCTCCTTCTCCCTCTCCTTCTTCTTCTTTATTGAGTTCTCCTTCTAAGAAACTGAAGAGCGCATTATGTGGGTTAGCATACCAAGTGGAGGGGGGTGCACAACTTCCTGTTTCATTGCGGAAGCTGAAGAGGAGACATGTCGAAGGGAAGGGAACAGCAACACAGGAATCTGATTGCAGTTGTTCAATAAGGAAAGCATTTGCATCCATGGTTTTTATGATTGGAGCAATGCAAAGCTATGTCTTGCAAATGCGTCAGGCACTGTTTTCCGAGTGGGATGCGCAGGAGGTTCTGTTTTTGGTGCACCAGGAGCTTAACACTTCGTTTGTGTGGCTATTCCAACAAGTGTTTGCCTGCACTCCCAAGCTCATGGTATCTGTCATGATTCTTCTCGCCAACTTTACTGTGTTCTCCATGGGTGAGAGAATTGCAGTTGCTGCTGAAGTCTTTAACCCCCCTTCTGCAATCATTATCTCCGTATTAGAGGAGCGGCAAGCTGGATTGGGTATGGATTCTGATGCCGAGGAGTTTGCTGCAAGAGCTTTGTCATCAGGGTCTTTTATTGAGGATACACCAGAGGTAGCAGGAGGTGGAATTGGCTCCAGCGGGGGGAATAATTCCAAGCCTGTTAGTGTGGCAGGGGATTCTGATGGAGATTCATGCCTTGGGATGTTGTCACAGAGGAATACTATGTTTTCTGAAAAAGATTCTGGCTTGGAAAGTTATGCTCCTGGTCAAGTCTCAGACCCCCGTAGGTTTGGCAGTGCACAGTCATCATCATCATCGTCATTGTCTGCTTCATCTGGGAGCCCTGTGGTCAAGGAGAGTGCAGTGGGTGCTGTTGGATCTGATTCATTTTCAGGCCACAAAGTTGGGGTTCAGGATCAGGGTGAAAGGATCTCAGACAAGGCTATGTTGCAAGCTTTGCTAGAAGAGACAGCAAAGGAGCTAGAGCTCAGGATAGGGGAGCCTCTTCAACATGTGAAACTGGACCAGGAGACCATCCGGAGACTTGTGGCCCCTGTTACAGTGGATCTTGAGCCTGATAATTATGCTTGTTTTGACCGCACTGACCTTGAGTACCAGCATGCCATCAGCATGCAGGATACCAATACTTTGCTTCTTGCAAATTATGCACAATTTCTATATGTTGTCCGCCATGATAACAACAGGTTGGTTTTTCACTTACCTGCCAGGTTTAGTTTGAGGACTAAGGGTATTCTCTTTCTTCTCTAGGAAATGCCTGTGTGGAAATTACTGAGAGTGGATTCACTTATGTAGAACTCCAATGGGAGATTGAATGGTTGAGATTAACTGGCATTGAAGCTGATTTCTGATTTTTTTCTTGATGTTTCTGACTTGCTGTCATTTCTTGGACTTTTGATAGGCAAACTGATGCATAGTGGAATATCCAAGAATACTGGGTGTTTTGCCCTTTGAACATCTGTCTAACAGTGGCATCTGAATGCAACAGAGCTGAAGATTTTTTCCATCGAGCACTGCAAGTAGACCCATCAGATGGAGAGATACTGGGCCGCTTTGCCAGTTTTCTTTGGCTGGGTCGTGGGAACAAGGAGGCTGCTGAGCGAGCATACAAGGCAGCCATTGCATCTGACCCACAAAACCCATATCATGCAGGCAGCTATGCACACTTTTTGTGGCATACATGTGATGAGGAAACCTCATGCTCTCTTGGGCCTTCGATCACTCTGTAAGAGAGGGTGAGTTGATGGAATGGGCAGTCCATTTTCCCATGAATTGGACAAATTTGTCGACTTTCCTCAACTGTAATTTTGCAGTCAATTCTCATGATTAGTGTTGAATGAAGCCAGTGAGAGTAATTTTTCTTGTGCATACTTATTCTTTTCTTCTCTGTGACTAGAAGAAGGCTGTGTATATGTGGGATTAGACTGTACCACTACTAAGTGTTAAATGAAGACTTCTCAAATGATGGGCTGATGTTGAGAGTTCAAGATCTTTACCCTGAGAGTCTAGGAGAATACCCAGGAACTACTGGCTCTGATCAGGTCAGTCATGGATTCTATGGTTGCAGTGAGGTCAAAAATGGAGTGGTGTGCTGAAAGGTTATGTTCAGGGTGCAGTAGGCATAATGAGCACCACCCTCTATGTAGTAGCTGCTATATGCCCTGTGCCCTGATGCTTGCTTGTACAGGGTTGAGCTAAAATGAAACGCTTACCCTCACAAGCTTGCTGCAGTTTGAACAAGGATACTGGACTTTTTTATTAGCTATGTGTTTTATGTAGTATCTCACATTATGACTGAGTCTTCCCATTGCTTCCAGAAATGGGAGAGGTACGCAGGATGGCAGACTTTGTATAATTGTTTGCTGAAGTTTTGAGCAGATTATCACAAACTCATCTTCACCCGCTTGTCAGGAGCTGATGAAGTCAGTGGGAGAGTAACGTCTGCTTAGTCACTGCCATTTGTGATCAAAGGTGATAGTCTGGTACATTGTGACCAACAGTCACAAGGTTATGAAACAGTATGCATCCTTGTCAAGTTTGTTCTGGTTTGGCTGGAACTGACACAACAATTACATTTAAAGTTGTTGAGTTTTCTCTGCAATTTCATACGTATGACTGAAGCACAGGAGCATCAGAGTGAAGGTTACGCCTACCTCTTTCAGCTATTTTTAGTGTAGTCTAGGTGTAATGGATCTACTGTTTTGAGATTTTGTGTTAGATTTAAGGGTTTGAGAAATGCAAAGTTTGGCATGATCTACAAGAAGCAAGGTCCAATCTTTTGACTTACAAGATTTCCAAGATCATAAAGATACTAGTGCAACTTGTGCCACTTGCCCAAGTGTGAACAAGACCTTGTGATCAAGCTCAATTGTGAAAGAAATATTATAAAATTTAGATTAGTTTCCAATGATGAAAATCAATCAAAGTTCAATATCTCCCTCACCTAAGGTCTAAAAAATTTAGAGAATCAACTCTAAGAAATTCCACCAATCAAGAGCTTTTCAATAGTATCAAGAGCTTGCCCAAAGTTCTATAAAATATTTGGATTTGATTTTGTTGAGTTTTCTTTGACAAAATTGTCCAATGTTTGATAACTCTTGCAACTGTAGGCTTAAAAACTACTGAACCACCTCAATGATGCACCCCTATGTGTTGAGGGCTCTCCAGTACCAAGAGCATGATGGAGGCACAGTCATGTTTGGGAGATCTCAACATGACAAACAAAACAAACAAACAATCAAGCTTCCTTCTAGATGATTGATGTCAAAAGAATGATCCTGGCCCACCTCTCAATCCCTTCGGATCTCTATCTGCAATAATAATATTACCCAGGTGTATGTAAACTCTATGTATGTATACCTTGCTCCCTGCTGTATTACTGTGTTTTGATCCATCATGTGTATTCCTCCCTCATGCAAGAAACTGAAGGCATTTTGATGAAGAGATCAAAATTGTGCCCAATCCCAGGCTTTTTGTACAAACAAGGAGTGTCTTCAAACTGTGGGCGGAAGCAATAACACCACTAACCTTCCCCTTGAGCTCCACAAATCTTCACAAATCTCTTGGCATTCTTCAATTTTATGAGCAACCGATATTCGTTCAGGTGTGAGGGCAATTCAGAGCATCTCCAGCAGTAAGCAGTATGATGGCTTGTTTGCACACAATATTTTTCATGAATATCATGAAATTGAGGTTGGATCTGCAAATATGTACAAGAAAGATTATAACCTAGCCATTTACAAAAGGGCTAGTACAAAAAAAAATGCTTGTTTTCATTAGCCAGTTGTATAGCTTGTGTAAAAATTCCAAGTGTTTTTGAAGGATGCCTTTTATTATACCCATGAATATCCTTCATACAAAAAGAGGAGGGAGCTTATGTCGACTCCTTAAGAGTGGGAGGGATCTTACAACTGTAAAGTAGCTAACATGATTTCCCCTTTCATTCTTAAAGAGTAGGTGTAAGAACCTTCCCCTCTCCTACACCTGGTGATCTAAGGTAGAACAGCCCATCATTGAGCACTAGCCTATCACCGAACACTTTGGCACATCCTTCTCAATTCTTCTTCCATCTTGAGTGATTTAAAATATTATAGATGCCCATTCTCAAGCTCTACAAATCATCTTTGAAATGCAAAGCCAAAGGAACAGCCAAAAATAGCAGTAAACAAAATATGTTTCTTTCGAATTGCAAAACACATTATTTTCATTTTCTTCATTTTGGCCCCTCTACTTCATCAGTGCATAACTTTCTCAAATTTTTTTTGTTCAAATTGAGCAATTTAAACTGCTCTGAAATTGCCATCTTCACCTCTGCAAATCATCTTGTAACTCTAAAGGCAACAGAGTAATATTTAAAGACTTTTGTAGAGGTTCGGAAATAGTCTATGAGACGTTAGATTGAGAATTTTCTGTAAGAAAGATCCAACTGCTACTTCAGGGGGCTATAACTTTCTTGCCTTTAATCAATTTGTGTGGATTTGTAGTGTGACAGATGCGCCAAGAGGAGGGCTCCATCTACTCTTTGAACACCATAAACAATGGTCCCTCCTGCAAAAACGGCAAGCAAACCCATGGTGACTCTATGGATGACTCTAATATTCACTTGTGTTTTAGGATGGGTAAAGCTTCATCGGTGTTTCTCTTTTTATTATTTTTGCAAATTATTTTGTGTGAAACATCAGTTGCTTGCTCGATACCTTATCAAGTTCAGCACTCACAAGTTGAATAAACATTTTATTTTTAAAAATCCACGTTCAACAAAACAAATTGATGATTTATGGGATTTTGGCTTGATATTATTTCAAAATAAAAATATTTAACAATGATGATTGAGCATTGCACTTAATAATGTGCACGAAAAGATTTAAATGAAAATAGGAGTACTACTACAATTTTTGAGGTGCAAGTAACATATCTCCACTTCAATAGAACATGAAGTGTTTTATGGCATAGATTAGAGGTGGTATTAAACATAAGTAAGTAAGTGATTGGTGAAATTACCTACTTATTAGACCAATAACTTATTTAGTGAATATTGCCAATAATGAAAACAACCCACAAATACAACATGCACAACTATATACCCTACTATACTACTTACCTTGGGGCAACTTTTCAACACTAATTATATTATTGTCAGAAATGTTGAATTTTTTTTTTTCTCAAATAACAAAAAAATTTGGAGGAAAATGTTGAATCTTTTCAAGAATGTTTTATTTGTAGAAATGAAATTTTCAAAATTAATTAATTATTTGAACAAATATGTGTGGGAAGCTGCCAAGGTATTATTATTATTATTATTATTATTTTGGGTATGGTTCACAATAAATATGACTTTTGAGCAACAAGCTTCTTTCATTCACTCTAACACAAAACATTGAAAATTGAGTGCAAAAATTATTAGTGCAAAAAAATTGAGGACAAAATTGAGTGCAAAATTAACAAAGACGAGGAAAAGGCGAGTTCGTGAGTAGTTTTCTTTGGACGTTCAATGACGGGTGGAGGCAGCTTCACCCTGCGAAGAGATGGGTCCAGTGCCACGTTTGAGGAGCCGGGGACTTGGAAGGTTCGATAGATGGAGCGCGCAGATGATTGTGAAGACCCTGAGTTCTGCCTGCCCGTTCCTTGAAATCCGCTGGCAGAACGGGCGGGCAGGCAGATAGAATGTGCACATGCACACATAGTCTGCCCCACCTTTTTTTGGATGGTCCATCTAGTTTTCTCTCTCTGCCCCAGGAAATTTGTTCCCAAAAAAATTCCATTTATGGGCAGCTCCTATCCTAATACATAGCTTGTTCGTAAAAAGATACCTTAGGATAAAGCATGTGAGGAGAGCGAATTGGGTGGCGCCAATATGCCCCCAAGGGATTTTTTTTTTTTTTTAAATTTAATGGGTGAGGGGTTGAATTCCCATCAAGTTCTCAAACAGTTCCCATCAAATTCCTCTTGTTCTTATAATAACTCATCAAAATTCTTTTGTTCCCATCAAATTCCTCTTGTTCTTATAATAACTCATCAAAATTCTTTTGTTCCCATCAAATTCCTCTTGTTCTCATCAACAACCCACCAAAATCCTTTTGTTCTTATCAAATTCCCATTGTTCCCATCAACTTCCCCTTGTTCTCATCAACTTCCCATCAACTTCCCTTTGTTCTCATAAAATTCCCATCAACTTCCTTTTGTTCCCAACCCAACCCTACATAAACCCACACAATAAAAGCTCTAAACTTTGGCATTAAAAGTCTTTTTTTTCAACTTGAAAACTTGGCTCTTGAGATGGTTCCATGGAGAGAAAGACGAAAGAAATGTGATTACAAAAAATAATTTTTTTGAGAAAACACGGTGAGTGTACCGTGGGCAGGCAGTGAGAAAATGGCACAAGAGGATGGGCGCCTCGAGAACTACTGGGCAGGTGAGCACGAAGGTGAACTGTGAGACTCGTGAGAAACTCGGGCAGAGTGGTAAAAGGAGCGCCGCAGTTCCTGGGCAGGACGGAAGGGGGAGGTACCCGGAATATCTATTTGGACCACCCGGCGAAATGCTGGGTCTTCTCTCTCCCCTCGTCTCTGCTGTTAGCTGCTGCGCGAATCCGTTCTGCTCCCTTGGTGGTTCTTTCCCGACGGCACGAAAAGGATCTGATGATCTCTTGGCGAAATCGGCTGCTGTCTCAGGCTTTGAGCCCGGGGATAAGAGGATTTGTGAAAGAAGAGAGTTTTCTGTTCTTTTTGTGGGAAGATACAAGACGGAAATCGATGCAGAAACGAGTTTGAGCGAGCGATCTGGAGAGAGATCGCTCAACAACTAACTCTCAAGGGTGTTTTGGAGAAGCTAGCACATCAGTTGGGAGGCGGAGCCATGTGGAGCAACGGTGCTCGAGTGCTGGGAGTTGCCGCTCCAACAACTGTGGCGGTGACGAATGTAGCAGCTCAGTACTGCAGCGCTTGCACCGCCTCCTCCTCGCCTTCGTCCTCTGCTCCAGTCACCTCTTGCTCGTGCCAGCAGGCGATGGTTTTTAGCTCAAATATTGTGCCTGTCGCCAACGAAGATCACGAGCCTCTTCTCTCCTCCGATGATGCAGCAGCACCTAGCCCCTGCACTGAACGACAACTCGATCATTCCAGTTCTCTGCTTCTTCCACGATATTCTAAGGTGAAGAAGCCGCTCTGGTGGAGCGGCTACTGCCACGGAAGATGGCATCCCTCGGAGGGAGTGGCGTGCAGCTTGGCAGTGGCAATGGGGGTAGCGGTCGCGTTCTTCATTTACGGCGTCGTCACCATGCAACAGCAGCAGGATCTCGTGCCCAAATCCGATGACGGTTTCGGATTCTCGCGCCCCCTAGAGAAGCTCGACAAGCCGCTTGTCATCTTGATCTCCTCGGATGGATTCAGGTGTGGAAAGGTACCTTCCCTACTGGAATGAAATTTGTTCATCTGAAAGAAATGCTTGGAACTCTCTACCCTCCCACCCTCCCCGCACTAGTAAATCAGACTTTTGCAAAAGGATTACGTAGCTGATTGTTGTTGATAAAACAATTTCACCCTGCCAGGGGTCATGAGCAGTATTCCTTCTGCAATTCTCAGCAATTTTCTGCAAGAAAATATGAAAACGCACTCTTCCTCATCATGGCTACTTTGGCCACTGCAGTAAAAGAAGAATGTTTGATCTTTGATATAAGAATGAACATCAGCAGTGAGATCTTAGGTAAGTAGGATGTATATAGCATGTGAAGGACTACATTATCATCATCTCCCTCTAGTTTGGATTTCAGATTAGGGTTTCCAGTTCCTTGGATCCCATGTTAGCTTGCATAACTCTGCGAGGTATAAAGGCCCCAACACCAAACTGCTCTGTTCCTTTTTTGTTCATCAATTTCCTGACATCTTCGAAGTAGCTTCCAAGCATATGAAAGCCAAACATGATGGGCAGGATTGAAGTGCATTATTGGTTAGGATGCCATCAATGCAGACGACTAGACCAAATTGCATAAGTAGTATCACTCACTGCAATAATCAGTCTGCAAAAACAATTATGAAACACAATTGGGGAAATGCACAAGTTTTTCAGAGATGCTCCTCTTTGTCTCCCACAAGTCAGCACCATAATGTTCTCTCCCTTGTGCATCCATTCAAGTGTGAGATGAGGGTTTCTGACTAAAATGCTCAGGATGGCAGCAGGTTGGATCTCTTGACTGGAATTATGTCTCATGTCCATTGTCAGGTGGGGTTACAATTGGAAGGTTGCCACTCCCAATATTGATCGCTTGCGGTTCAATGGAGTTGAGGCAGAGCCAGGCATGATTCCTGTCTTTCCAACCAAAACCTTCCCGAATCATTACTCGATCGCCACTGGCCTGTATCCTGCGTACCATGGGATCATCAGCAACTCCTTCAGAGACCCTGACCCTACAAGCCAGGACAGGTTCAAGATTGGGAACCTGGATCCCAAGTGGTGGCTGGGAGAGCCAATCTGGGAGACTGTGGTGAACCATGGCCTGCAAGCTGCCACATGTTTTTGGCCTGGATCACAGGTTGTGAAAGGCAACTGGACATGTGACCCGAAATATTGCATGGATTATGATGGGTCCATTCCTTATGAGGTGCGTGTTGATTCTGTGTTGAAGTTTGTGGATATGCCTCCAGGGGATCGACCTAGCCTCATCACACTCTATTTTGAAGCACCTGATGAACCAGGACATCAGACAGGGCCCGATGATCCAAAGATTACAGAGGCTGTGGCTAGAGTTGACAATATGATAGGACGCTTGCTCATAGGGCTTGACAAGCAAAATGTTACAAACGATGTGACCATGATTTTGGTGGGTGATCATGGAATGGTGACCGTTTGTGAAAATAAGGTGATTTATTTGGATGATCTTGGCAAGTGGATTTATATTCCTGATGCCTGGGTGGATTCTTACACCCCTGTGCTTGCAATCAGGCCACCACCAGAAGTTGATGCAGTAGGTGTGTTTCAGAAAATATCACAAGGACTTGCATCTGGAAAAGTACCAAATGCAGAATTCCTGCAGGTCTACTTGAAGGAGCAGTTACCTTTGAGATTGCACTACTCGGATAGTCCAAGAATTCAACCTATCATTGGATTGGTTGCAGAAGGTTACAGTGTGGTCCCATCAAGGAAAAGCAAAGTGTCCTGCGGGGGGAATCATGGCTATGATAATGCTTTTGCTTCAATGCGCACCATCTTCATTGGTTCAGGCCCTCAGTTTCCTACAGGCCTCAGAATTCCTTCCTTTGAGAACATTGAGTTGTATCATTTGATAACCTCCATTCTTGGGTTGACTCCTGCACCTAACAATGGAACAAACTCCTTTGCAGAGTCTCTCCTTCTTCCTCACCATTAGAAAAGAATCTGTTGACCATTTTTTTAATGTGGGTTTTCTTGGTAGCCGTGCATTTGTCACCATGGCTGCTGTGATGCCTCTGTAATTCATAAGTCACTCCCATCCAATTATTGTTTTATACAGGGGGGAGCTGAACCTTATCAAATGTACTGCTTCCTCAAGTCTGCTGCTGCAAGATCAGCGGTTGTTATATATGAGATCTAACCAGTGCCATTCTGACAGAGATCCACTATAATTTATTCAGTTCTTACCAGTTCTGTTCTCTTGCTAGAGTACCTAATAACTTAAATCTTTTCCAGTAGTGGCATACTTATGGGAGGAAATGCAATTTTGTTTTATCATTTCAACTTGCTAAGTGCAAAAGAATATACTGTGGAGCTAGGGAGGAAGCTCTTTGGAGTGAAGGTGTTTGTGTAAATTTCCTCTTTTTATCACCGGGTTTCTAGATTGTTTTTGAAGGGTTACCATTGAAAAACAATCTGAAAAAGCCCAGGTTTTATTCTTTGATTTTATTCTCTCAAATTTTTGGCCCCCCTGGTTTAAGGGTGAACTAATGTATTTCAGCCTTTCCAAATGTATTCTACCTAACCTTGTTTTGGTGATGGTGAGTGT
>Ga0209208_10002853_pt1 | contig 24834 bp, 22 predicted proteins | sample S1TSphfallax_3_FD_187694 | JGI IMG/M metagenome (GOLD analysis project Ga0209208, IMG submission 187694) | Host-associated microbial communities from peat moss isolated from Minnesota, USA - S1T2_Fd - Sphagnum fallax MG (SPAdes) (version 2) | ecosystem: Host-associated > Plants > Peat moss >...
TCAACGTATTGACGTCGCTGGTTGGCAACGTGTTCGGCTTCAAGGCCGTGCGAAGTCTGCGTCTCGAGGACCTGCGCTTCCCGCTCGCCTACGTCAAGACCTGCGGTGGCCCCCCGAACGGAATTCAGATGGAGCGTGACCGCCTCAACAAGTACGGCCGTGCTCTGCTGGGCTGCACCATCAAGCCGAAGCTCGGACTGTCGGCCAAGAACTACGGGCGCGCTGTGTACGAGTGCTTGCGCGGCGGCCTCGATTTCACCAAGGACGACGAGAACATCAACAGCCAGCCCTTTATGCGCTGGCAGCATCGCTTCGAGTTCGTCATGGAAGCGGTTCAGAAGGCCGAACAAGAGACCGGCGAGCGCAAGGGCCATTACTTGAATTGCACGGCGCCGACGCCGGAAGAGATGTACAAGCGTGCCGAATTTGCCAAGCAGCTCGGCGCTCCGATCATCATGCACGACTTCTTGACCGCCGGCTTTACCGCCAATACGGGTCTTGCAAACTGGTGCCGTGAAAACGGCATGCTGTTGCACATCCACCGCGCCATGCATGCGGTCCTCGACCGCAATCCGTACCATGGCATCCATTTCCGAGTGTTGACCAAGTGTCTGCGCCTCTCCGGCGGCGACCATCTGCACTCCGGCACGGTCGTCGGCAAACTGGAAGGCGATCGTGAGGCCACCATCGGCTGGGTGGACATCATGCGCGAACCGTTCATTCCGGAAAACCGCTCGCGCGGCATTTTCTTCGACCAGGACTGGGGCTCGATGCCGGGCGTCATGCCGGTGGCCTCGGGCGGTATCCACGTCTGGCACATGCCGGCACTGACCGCGATCTTCGGCGACGACGCCTGCTTCCAATTCGGCGGCGGCACGCTGGGTCACCCTTGGGGCAATGCGGCCGGTGCGCACGCGAATCGCGTCGCACTCGAGGCATGTGTCGAGGCGCGCAACCAGGGTCGTCAGGTCGAGCGCGAAGGCCGCGAGATCTTGACTGAGGCTGCGAACCACTCGCCTGAGCTCAAGATTGCGATGGAGACCTGGAAGGAAATCAAGTTCGAATTCGACGTCGTCGACAAACTCGCGTCGTAAATCGCACTTAGATTCCAGATCCATTGATTAATCGATCCATCGACAACGCAGACCGTACACCGGCACACGCACACGCACACGGAGTTAAGCAAAATGCCCGAGATCCAGGCTTATAAGACGACGGAACGGCGCGGCGAGACCTTCTCGTATCTGCCGCCGATGACCCCTGACCGCTTGCGGCAACAAATCGCGTATATGATCGCTCAGGGTTGGAACCCTGCGGTCGAGCACACGGAGCCGGAGCGATCATTCTCCAGTTTCTGGTATTTGTGGAAGCTGCCGTTCTTTGGTGAGCGTTCGATTGAGCGCATCCTCACCGAACTGGAAGCCTGCCATCGCGCGAATCCTGGTCATCATGTGCGCTTGTTGGCCTATGACAACTACACCCAATCGCAGGGTACGGCGTTCATCGTCTACCGCGCCGGCACGCGCTAAGCCGGTCTCCGGAGCGGTTTCATGTCAGCTAATCCCGTAGCGAATTCCTTGGCTTCGATCGCCGGCGGTGGACGCGAGGCCGCGATCGCGCGGCGGCGTGCGCTCTCCGCGGGCAAGTCGGCGCTGCCTCCGGCAACAGAGCGTGTCCGCAACGGCGAACGGTCGGCAGTCGTACCCGCGGACGTCAGTGCTGCGGCACCGATCACACCGTCGGTCTCTGCACCGGTTGTTCGAGCAACGGCGCCGGCGCCTGCCGCGCCCGCGCCCACCTCTGGGTCATCCCCCGGATTTCAGCGTGAAGGGCTCTCTTGTCGCGAACTGGGTCGCGTGCGACGGGCCTGGTTCAGTCGGCATGGCCGCGGCGATCAGCCGCCGACCCCGCCGACCCGCCCGCTGCGGCCGGAACCGCCGGCACTGTCGGGCCCAGGGGCGGCGCTCTCTTCGCAGCCGCGCCAGGTCATCACGCGGTCCCGCTTGGGCACCGGGTCGCAAGTCACCGGAACCGACGCGGGCGCGGGCATGCCCGTATCGGGAACTCTTTCGATCAACGACGAGCGCACACCGAGCGCCGCCAACCGCGGACCCAAGGTCGGCCTCGCGCGCACTGCCGGCGGGGGCATCGTCTCGGGTTCCATGGTGCGCAGTCGGATTGCCGTGACCGGCGACGAAGCGGGTAACCATCTGAATATCACCGGCGAAGCGGACGGGAGCCTCGCAGACGATTTGACCGAACGTCCGGAGCAGGGCGGCTTCGCGGCGAGCCAATTTCAACGCCAGGTCGAGCCGCATGGGCATAGCGTATTTGGCAGCAATCTCGGGCGTAACGCCGGCCGCGTCGGCTCGCGCGACCGCGAGCGGCAACTAGCCCTGGAATCCACGGAGAGTGGGCTTGCGATCACGGGGTCGGCAGTGGGCCGCACCTCGCGCGTGACCGGAGACGAAGACGGCGCCTGTTTGTTTGTGACAGGGGATCAATATATGACCCCGGCGCGCGCGCAAGCCGAGTGCGGCGGCAAAGGCGGCGGCACTGCACCCATGGCGCAACTCGGCAGCGCGCGGCGCGACCCTGCGTCCGGCGGCAAGGTGGTCGTTGCCGAAACGCTGGGCAAGCAGCGCATCACGGGTGTGAACATCGGCGTCGATTCGCGTGTGACCGGCGATTCGCCTGGCCAGTATTCAGGCATCACGGGGACCGCCTATCAAGGGGCACCTGCGACGGGCAGTACGGGTGGGCCGGTTCGTGCGGGCGGCAAGGATTCCGCCGACAATAGTTCCAGCAGCGATCCCTTGGCCGTCATCGATCGCCAGTTTTCGGTGCGCTCCCCGCAGCGACAGGCGTATTTGAAGCGCGAAAGCGGCAATGAGGCACAAGCGCCGGACAGCGGCGAGCGCATCACGGGATCTTTCGCCGTCAGTCTCAAGCGCGTGACCGGCAATCTCGAGTTCGGTTTCAAATCGCGGCGCGGTTCCGACTCCGACGGGAAACCCGCGCGCCTCGCCTTGACCGGTGAAGGACGCAGCGACGGTCGGTCCATCTCGGGCAATAGCTGGACCGCGCAAACCAACGTCACGGGCACCGAGGGATTCACGTCGAGCGAACGCAATCCGAGTGAGCGCCAGGGCAAACCCCAAGCCTTTTCGGGTGCGCAGCGCTTCAAGACGCTCGCGGTCAAGGAAGATCGTAAACAGTTGGTCACGGGCATGTTCGGTTGGTCGGGCAAGACGGCCGCCAAGGTCACCTTGTCCGGAGGCGCGCAGGGATGAGGACCAACGTCCGTCCTGCAGCGCGAGCCGGCTCGAGCCCGAGCGTGGGCGCGAGCGCATTCCAGACCAGGAATTCGCATTTGCGCGCGGCCGGTCTCGCCACGCGTTTGCAGGGCCGTCGCGTAACGGCGCCGACGGTCGGCCAACGGACGCTGGCTCCCGCGTCGAGTTTGGCTGCCGGCCATCCGCTCGCCGAGCAGGCAATCAGCGACGCGCTTGGACGCCGCGCGCACGAGATCGATGCGGCGTTCCAGTTGATCGAATCGGAATTGCGGGCACTCGCGCCCCGCCAGTTCGAGCCGAATTTTCCCGCCGAGGCGCAGGCGCGGCTGCGCGCGGCGCTTGGCTTCGAGCTGCCGCTGGAGGAGCTGGCCGCGACCTGGTCCAAGCCGCTCGATGTACGTCGTCTCTACGCACAGAGTGTGCTCGGCACGTTTTGCCGCCTGATCGAGCGCGAGTTCGACCGCAGCCTCGCGGAACGCAGCGACGGGGACGATGCGCAGTCGCTGATTCGGCGCTTCGGTTTTCACGCGATCGACGTCACGCCCTGTGCGGACGGACGCCTCAGCGGCGTGATCGACTATATTTTGCGCGTTCCGCCTGCGGTCGTCGCGTACCGCAAGTCCTATGCCGGAGCCATGTTCGATGTCGAGGAGTCGCTGCGACATTGGGAGGCCGTCGAACTGCGTCGCTGGCGCGAGGGCAAGCCCAACAGCCCCGACGAGAACACCCGTTACCTGAAAATCGGCGTTTATCATTTCAGCAGCATCGATCCCACCCATGAGGGCTGCGCCGCGCATGGCAGCGATACTACGCGCGCCGGCACAGCGCTTCTGGATCGTCTGCAGCAGTTCGCGGGCGCCGTGCAGCAGACGCACTGCTGCGGTGCGCAGGTCGCGACCTTGCTGATCGGTGTCGACACGGATACGGACGCAATTCGTGTGCATGTGCCGGATGCGGCCGGTGTCATGAGTGTCGAGCGGCGCGTCGATAACCTCGCGCTCTATGAGTCCACGCGCACGCTCGGGCGCGGCGCGGCCAAAGAGGCGATTCGTGCCGCCGTTGCCGATTGCGCCGGCGTCTCGGTAGACGATCCGCAGACCGAAGGCATGCGTTGGCTATGCGCCTATCTGCTCAAGAACAACCTGGGTCAGATCGACGCCGTGCGCTCCTGGCACGGTGGCAACTACTCCGATGCGGGACACACAGAGCAATTGATTGTCGTCGGCGACGCTGTCGACGATGTCCAGCTGCGGAACCTCGCGTTTCAGGCACAGATGGACACGGTCGAAGAGGGCGGTACCGACCTCGATATCGGCGTATCGATTTTGCGCGGTCTACACGAGCCGCGTGGGCTCGCCGTGCCCGTGCTCGTGCACATCCGTTACGACGGGCGTATACCCGGCGCACAGGATCGGGCCGTGCATCGTGCCCACCGCTTGCAGACCGCGATCGCGGCCCGCTATGCGGCGCTGCTCGAAGCCGGACATCTGCTCGTGCGCAGCGTGGTTCGGGCTGCGGGTACATCGAAACTCACTCCGGTCTCGGCCGCGTCTTGCGACGCAGCCTGCGCTTGCCGGCATACGGAGACGCATTAATGAAGATTTGTCAGGTGGAAGGCACCTTGGTGGCCACCGCGCGCATCGGCAGCCTCGAGAACCGTCGGCTGCTCGTCGTCAAAGAACGCGGCAGCAGCGGCAAGCAAGTGGCTGTCGATCCGGTCGGTTGCAAACCCGGCGACTGGGTCATCGCGGTAGGCAGCTCCGCGGCGCGTGATGCCGCCGGCAGCAAGGACTACCCCAGCGATCTGACGATCGTCGGCATCATCGATTATTGGGACGACAGCACCGGCGTGGCGGGAGCGCGATAGCATGCAAATTCACCGCGTCGTCCGCGACCTCGTCACGACCAAACGAAATTTCTGGTTGGCGGCCAAGTCTCTGCGCGTGGTCGAGGACCACAAGGGAAACCTCGAGGTCGCACTCGATCCCATCGGTGCGAAGCCAGGGGACTTTGTCGTCACGATCGGCGTTTCGGCGGCGCGTATCGCAGCCGGCAACCCAAAGATCACGACCGATCTGACCATCGGCGGCATTATCGATCGATGGGACGAAGAGCGCTGGCGCAGTTGATCTGCGCCGGCAGCGGAGTTTTTAATCTTGAGTAAACAGAAGCGAAGGAGTACGAAGATGGCTAATGAGAAATTGGGCATTGCCCTCGGCATGATTGAAACGCGTGGGTTGGTGCCGGCAATCGAGGCTGCGGACGCGATGACCAAGGCTTCCGAAGTTCGGCTCATCGGTCGCCAGTTCGTCGGCGGCGGCTACGTCACTGTGTTGGTGCGCGGCGAAACCGGTGCTGTCAACGCGGCGGTCCGTGCGGGTGCCGATGCCTGCGAACGTGTTGGCGATGGGCTTGCAGCCGCCCACATCATTGCTCGCCCGCACTCGGAAGTAGAGCAGATTCTGCCTCTGCAGGCGGACGGCATCGATGGGGCACGCAGCTAAGCCATGATGGCTGACATCGAGAAAACCGCCGGGAGCCAAGTGCCCGACACTCTTCCGATACCGGAAGGGTGGCAGTCGGTACGACAGCCGCCCTCGTTGTTTCGACGCTTTCAGTTTGCGTCGTACCGCGATACGCGTGCGTTTCTCGATCGTCTGACGGGACTGTCCGAAGAGACCGGCTTATATCCGGATCTCGGCTTCGGTCCCACGCACGTCAATGTGACGGTCCATGGTTCCGAGGGCAAGGCTCCCGGGAGCGCAGAGATAGAGTTTGCGAGCCGGGCGGCCGGCCTCGCGTTTCCGGTCTGATGCGGAAACGCCGATGCGCCGGTCCCCAATAGACGTCGCAGTCAATATTTTGCGCGATGCGGACGGCCGCATCCTGATGGCCGAGCGTACCGAACGCCAGATTTCGGCTGGCTTTTGGGAGCTTCCGGGCGGCAAGGTCGATCCCGGCGAAACGCCGATCCAGGCGGCGGCTCGGGAACTCGCCGAAGAAATTGGCGTTGAAGCGCTGGTCGTGCGGCCTGGGATCCAGTATGTGCATTCGTTTCGTACGCGCGATGTGCGCCTGTTCTTTTTTCGCGTCGAACGTTGGGCGGGTACTCCGCACGGCCGGGAGGGACAGCGCCTGGCATGGATCGATCCGGCGAGTCCCAACGTTTCACCCATTCTGCCGTCGGCCGATCGCGTCTTGACGGCCCTCGGCTTGCCGCAAATCTATGCGACCGGGGCCAGCATTCGTGCGGACGGAATAGACGGATTCTTACGGCGAGTTCAGTTTGGATTGCGCCAGGGCTTGCGCTTGATTCAACTGCGCGAACCCGACATGGCCCCGGATCAACGCGTGAATTTCGCGCGCCGCGTGGGCGACTTGGCCCGCGCGCACGGCGCGCGCGTCTTGCTCGTGGGCTCCGCACTCGAGGCGCGCCGCGCGGGACTGGATGCCGTGCATTCCTCCTGCGGTGAACTCAGACGGCTCGCGAGCCGGCCCTCGGTCAAGCTCTGGGTGACTTCTTGTCATCATGCGAATGACCTAAACCGCGCGATGCAGCTCGGCGCGGACGCCGCGGTTCTCTCGCCGGTGCTACCCACCGATGCGCATCCGGATTACGCTCCGCTCGGCTGGGACGGCTTCCAGCGGCTTGCAACCCAGGCCACAATCCCGGTATTTGCGCAGGGCGGGGTGTCCCAGGCCGACCTCGCCAAGGCTCTGGCCGCCGGGGCGGCCGGTATTGCCACAAGCAGCTGGGGCTCGGAACCATAAGATAATCTGAACGTACGAGAATGCGATCTAAATTGTCCCCGGTACCGACCTTGGCTATCGTCGACTGAAGGATTCGCAGCTCGGGGAGGGAAGTGTGTCGTCAACATGGCTGTGGCTCATCGGGTTGGGTCCGATCGCTTTAGGCCTGGTTGGGTTCGCGCCCTCAGTTCCCTCGCCGCGCTCGCTCGAGTGGCGCCTTATCGCGGCCAAGTGCGCCGCGGCCCTCGCTGTGCTGCTCGCGGTTGGCGGCGCCGTCGACGTGATCAGCAACGGGACGCTCAGAACTCCGCTCTTGGGCGTTTCGGGTATCGGCGCGAGTCTCTACCTCGACGCCTTGTCGGCGATGATGTTCTGTCTGGTCGCACTGATCGGGCTCGTGGTCGTGGTATACAGCGACCATTATCTCGATGGCGATCCCGACCAGGAACGCTTCATTCGGCAGCTCTGCCTGACGCTGGCTGCGGTACTGAGCGCCATCATCTCCGGTAATCTGTTGTTGTTCGTGCTCGCCTGGGTGCTCACGAGTCTAGGCTTGCATCGGCTCCTCGTGTTTTATCCGGAACGCCAGGCCGCGGTGCTCGCCGCGCGCAAGGAGTTTCTCGTGAGCCGACTCGGAGATCTCTGTCTGCTCGCTGCAATTGTCCTGCTGTACCAGCACTTCGGAAGTTTGCAATACGAAGCGCTGTTTCCCGCCGCTTCCAGCCTGCATGCGGAGAGCACTCCCCTGTGGCTGCATGCATGCGCCTTGCTTCTGGTCTGCACTGCACTGCTCAAGTCCGCGCAGTTTCCATCGCATGGTTGGTTGATCGAAGTGATGGAGACGCCGACGCCGGTGTCGGCGTTGTTGCACGCAGGAATCATCAACGCAGGCGGCTTTCTCGTGCTGCGGTTTTCGCATGTGATCTCCTTGTCGACGCCCGCCCTCTACGTGCTCGCCATCGTGGGTGGGCTCACCGCCTTGTTCGGTTCGGTAGTGATGTTGTCGCAGACGTCGATCAAGGTCTCGCTCGCGTACTCGACCATCGCGCAAATGGGATTCATGATGCTCGAGTGCGGACTCGGCGCGTTTTCTGCGGCGCTGTTGCACATCCTCGCGCACTCGCTGTACAAGGCCCATGCATTCTTGTCGTCTGGCAGCGTCATCGATATCGCCCGCTCCTCATGGACGCCGAGTCCGGGCGGCAAGCCGCATCCGGCTCGTCTAGCGATCTCGTTCATCGCCGTCATGGTTGTGACGATTGCGACGAGCATGTTTTTCAGCTCGACGATCACGGAAAAGCCGGGTGCCTTTGCGCTCGGCGCAGTCGTCGTACTGGGTCTGATCCTATTGCTCGAAAACGGTATCGACGAACGACCGAGCCCGTATGTGATCGTGCGCACGGCCTTGCTCGCCGTGATCGTCGCCTTGGTCTATTTCAGCTTGCAATTCGGCATGGAGCTGCTCCTGACGGGCTCGGTGCCTCCGACGCAGTCCTTGCGAGGTCCCTTCGATTTCGCGATCGTGCTGATGATCCTGCTCTCGTTCGCGATCGTCACGTTGTTCCAGAGCATTCTGCCCGGGCAATCGAAGGAACTGAGATGGCAGGCGCTCTATGCGCATTTATCCAACGGTCTGTATGTCAATACGCTGGCGAACCGTTGGATACTTCGCTATTGGCCGATTCCGCCAACCGGCCTGCGCAGCGGTGAACGACGGTGAACGACGTGGTGGCCGCACCACCTGCGGCGCCTCATGCCGAGCTTCGGGCAGCCATTACGGCGGCCTGTCGACGCATTGCGCCGCTCTGGCCGCTGAAGTATTTCGTCGCGGTCAATCCGTTTCTCGGGTTCACGCACCGCACATTCCACGCCACCTGCACGACCATGCGGCGCGTCGCACGCATCGATATGTTGATGCCGCGCAGCTTTTACCGTCAGGCGCTCGCCGACGGAGATATCGAGGACCGGGACCTGGCCGCCGCGCTGGCCGCGGCACCGCCCGATTGGCGCGTACCGAGTTCAGTGGCGGCGCTTCGTGAAGCGCTGGTGCAAGACGTGCCGATCAAGACCGGTTCCAGTGCGGTCGTGGCAACGGTCGCGGAAGTGCTCGATACGCTTGCGGCCGGCGACAAGCAAGCATCACGAACAGCCTTCATGGTCGACGAGATTTCGAAGTGGTGCGCAGCTTATTTCGACGAGGGTCAGTCGGTCTGGCGTCTGCCGTCTCGCAGCTTGCGACCTTATGCGGCCTGGCGCGAGTCGATGCGCCATGACCGCAATCCCGAGGTGATGGGAATCAAGGGCTTTCGCCGTGCCGTGCGCGAGTTGCCCGAGGATCCCGTCGAGGCGATCGATTTGGTCGTGCGCGAACAGGGCGTCCCAGCGCGCGCCGTCGAGGATTATCTGCATCAGGCCTTGTCCGACATCGGCGGTTGGGCATCCTATGCGCGGTATCTCGGCTGGAACGCCGAACTGCACGGGGCCGAGGACGACACGCTGCTCGAGTTGCTCGCGATACGGGTCGTATGGGGCTATACGCTGTTCCTCGAGTATCGCAACAACCCTGAGTTTCGCGACGCCTGGCGCAGCGCGATGACCGCCGCCGCGACGCCGCCGCAAGATGAGCAGCTCGGCGACGACCCCGACATCGCGATCGATTCGCTCTTGCAGGAGGCCTATGAGGCGGCCTACCAGCGGCGGCTACTCGCGCAAATCGGTCAGAACACGCTCGTGGTTCGTGCGAAATCGGCGGGCCGGCGCAAGCAAGTCCAGGCGGCATTCTGCATCGACACGCGCTCCGAGATCTATCGCCGTGCCTTCGAGTCCGTGTTCACTGATGCCGAGACGATCGGTTTTGCCGGGTTCTTCGGTTATCCGATCGAGTACGTGCAAATCGGTCACGAAACCGGCGGCGCGCAGTGCCCCGTGTTGTTGACGCCGAAGTTCGTGGTTTGCGAGGCCGTCAAGAACGCCTCGATCGAGCAGGAAAACAAGATTCTCGGCCTGCGGCAATTGCGTCGCCGCGCCGCGCGTGCCTGGAAGTCCTTCAAGCTCGCCGCGGTGTCGTCGTTCATCTATGTCGAGACGACCGGTCTGCTGTACGCCTCGAAGATTCTGAGCGACAGCTTGAGTCTCACGCGACCGGTCAAGGATCCGAACATCGACGGGCTCGACACTGCGATTCAAGGCCGCATTGGACCGCGTATCGAAGCCCGTATCGTCGGCGGCCGGCAGACAGGCTTCGACGATGAGCAGAGAGTCGTGCAGGCCGAAGCGGTCCTGCGCGGCATGTCGCTCACCGATGATTTCGCGCGCATCGTGATGCTGGTCGGTCACGGCAGCACGACGGCCAACAATCCCCACGCCTCGGGACTCGATTGCGGTGCCTGCGGTGGTCACACGGGTGAGGCGAATGCGCGGGTCGCGGCGCTAGTGCTCAATGACCCGGCCGTCCGCGTCGCGCTGCGCGGTCGCGGTATTCAGATACCGGACGACACCTGGTTCCTCGGCTGCCTGCACGATACGACGACCGATGAAATCCAGATTTTCGATGCCGATGATGCGCCGGCAACGCACACCGAGGAAATCCGCCGCGTGCGCGGCCGCTTGTCGCGCGCGTCCTCGCTCGCGCGTCTGGAGCGGGCCGTGTTGCTCGGCGTGCCCGAGGGTCCGAAGACGGAGTCGCGCGTGTTGGCGCGCAGCCGCGATTGGTCGCAGGTCCGACCGGAATGGGGACTCGCGGGCAATGCCGCGTTCATCGCCGCGCCGCGCACACGTACGCGCGGCATCGATCTCGGCGGAAGGGCTTTTCTGCACGACTATGACTGGCGCAAGGACGACGGCTATCGCGTGCTCGAACTGATCATGTCCGCGCCGATGGTCGTTGCGAGCTGGATCAATCTGCAGTATTACGGCTCGACCGTGAACAATCGTATTTTTGGCGCGGGCAATAAGGTTCTGCATAACGTGACCGGCACCATCGGTGTGCTCGAGGGCAACGCCGGTGACCTCAAGGTCGGCTTACCCTGGCAGTCGGTCCATGACGGCAAACGTTTCGTGCATGAACCCTTGCGTCTCAACGTCGTCATCGAGGCGCCTTTGGACGCCATCGGCGAGGTGATCGCGCGGCAAGCTGCCGTGCGCGAGCTCGTCGACAACCGCTGGGTGCATCTATTTGCCTTGTCCGACCGGGGTATCGTCTCGCATCGTTACCGCGGTCAGGGACAATGGGAGGAGCTGCCGACCGAGGTCGCCTAGGCCGGCAACCCGCCGGAATCCGGGCGCCGATCGCGTCTGAAGCCGCTCAGTTCGCCTTGACCCCCTCGACCTGGATGCGCAGCAGCACGTTCTGGTTGAAGCCATATTGCTGGCCATAGTTGACGCCGAAATCCGCGCGATTGAACGAACCCGTGGCATCGGCGCCGCAGACTTGTTTCTTGAGCATCGGATGCTCGATGCATTTGAACGAGTTGATTGTGAGCGTCACCGGTTTGGTTACGCCATGCAGGGTCAAGTTCCCCAGGATCGTCTTCGGCGCACCGTCGTCGAATGCGACGAACTGACCCTTGTACTCCGCCGTCGGGTATTTCACGACGTCGAGCATTTCGGGGCTCGAGACATGTTCGTTGAGCTTATCTTGCGCGAAATCGACGCTGGCCGTATCGATGATCGCATCCACCGAGCCGGTCTTGGCCGCCGTATCGATGACGATTGTGCCGGTGGTTTTCTTGAAGTTGCCGCGCCAGACGGATAAGCCGCCGAAGTGATCGACTTCGAAGGCGGGGTGCGTGTGGTCCGGATCGATGTTGTAGGCGGTCGGTGCCGCAGTGGCTGCAACGGCTGCCAAGAGGCCCGCTGCGCCGATGCTGGTGATCATTGCAAGAGATGAAGTTTTCATGAACGGTTCCTCGAGATGGTCATGTTGGTCTAAGCGATGATGCCGGCGCTGCGCAGCTGACTGCCGATGCGACGGATCTCGGCCTCGCCCGCGGCGAGAGCGGCCTGCGACGTATGTACCGAGTAGTAGCCCAGCACCAGATCGTGCGGGTGTTTGACCGCGGACCCAAGGACGAAGCGCGTCGCCTGTTCGGCGCGAATCGTGACGGAGTGATTCGATTCCTCGAACACGGCCAAGTCGCCGGCCGAGAGCGGCTCAGTCGAGTGCAGTCTCCCCTCAGAGACGGCGAGCCATGCCACAATGTGGCCAGCCGGCGGCTGGTAGGTCCAGGTCTCGCCCGCGGCAAGCTGAACGTCAAGATAGTTGATGCCGTCCGGTGCGGGGATTGCGCTCTGAACCCCGTCGTGCCGACCCAAGATGACCCGCGCAGGTCCCGCCGCCGCGACTTCGTCGGCGGCGAGGTAACGACTGTGACTCGCGGCGTTCTCGAGTTCGGGAGGTAACGCGATCCACAGCTGAAAACCTTTGCCGTGTTCCGTGCCGACGGGAGACCCGGTGTGCCAGACGCCACGGCCGGCGCGCATCCATTCGACACCGCCGGCGTGGAGCGTACCGCGCGCACCCGTGGTTTCCTCGTAGGACGAGGCGCCTTGGTGCAGAACCGTGAGCGTCGCGATCCCGGAATGCGGATGCCAACCGAAACCCGGCGCATCGCCCGCCGGCGCGTCGATGAAATCCAGGAACACGAACGGTTTGATGCGCTCGCCGATATCCGACGGACTCACCAAGCGTGTGATCGGTCCATGGCGGCGACCACGCGTGCGCAGTGCAATCGTGCGCGGCGCGACGGCCGGTTGCAGCAGGGCGCTCACGCGACCAAGGCCGTGATGTTTGCGCGCGCCTTGAGCATGGCCGCTTCGCGGGCTTCCGGTCCGAACGCGAGTCCTTCTGCGCGCACGACCGTGACGTTAGTCAAGCCGATGAATCGCAAGACACCGAGCAGGTAGCTCTCATGGTGCTCGAAGGGCGCCGCGGGGGAGCCTGGCGTGTAGACGTTGCCGCGCGTCGAGGCGATGAAAACCTTCTTCGCGTCCGTCAGCAAGCCCACCGGCCCCTCGGCCGTGTATTGGAAGGTCTTGCCGGCGACGAGCACACGGTCGATCCAGGCTTTCAACTGGCTCGGAATCGTGAAGTTATACATCGGCGCACCGATAACGATGATATCGGCGGCGAGCAGCTCCTCAAGGTAGCTACCGCCCTTCGCCAAATCGGCCTTGAGCGAGGCGTCCTCGACCGCGACGCCTTGCGCAGCCGCCAGATGTGCCGAAGATAAGTGCAAAGCGGCGTCGGCGGCCAAGTCGCGATGGATGATCTGGAGCCCGGGGTGCAGGGCCACCTGTTTGGCGACGATTTCGGCCGTGAGCGCGCGGCTCGCGGAGTGTGACCCGAGAACGCTGGAGTCGATCTGAAGTAGTTGCATGGCGGTCAATTCCTCGTGCTATGAGTCAAGATCAAGAGCCTATGCTGCCCGGTCCAGACTCCTATGAATAGCCGTTATATCGCGATATGATCCATCTAATAACCTGATACATCGAGCCGCCAATGCTAGACAATGTGTCGCTAGACCAGCTGCGGGCCTTCATTGTGCGGTCGACGAGGGCAGCTTTTCGGCGGCGGCGCGTCGGCTGCTCCGTGCGCAGTCAGCCGTCAGCGAACTGATCGGCAACCTCGAAGCACAAATCGGCGTTCAGTTGTTCGATCGCTCCGGACGCTATCCGGTGCTGACACAGGCCGGCGTCTTGCTGTTGGCGGACGCGCGCAGCGTCGTCGCCAATGTCGACCGACTCAAGGCGCGCGCCAAGGGAATCTCCGGCGGACTCGAGTCGGAACTATCCGCGGTCATTGACGTGCTGTTTCCGTTCGAAGCGATCGCTGAGGGCGCGCGTGAATTCCGGGACGAGTTTCCGCGCACGCCCTTGCGGCTCTATGTCGAAGCGCTTGGCGCGGTTTATCAACCGCTGCTCGACGGCCGTTGCAGCCTCGGCATCGCCGGCCCACTGCCGATCGTGCCCGACTCGATGACGGTCGAACGCCTCGTCGGCGTCGCGATGATCATGGTCGCCGCGCGCGATCATCCACTTGCGGCGCACGGCGGAATCATCGCGAAAGAAGAGCTCAGCAAGCACGTGCAACTCGTTTTGACCGATCGCTCCGATCGAACCGCGGGGCGCGAATTCGGCGTGATGTCGCCGCTCACCTGGCGACTCAGCGATCTGTTTGCCAAGCACGCGCTTCTGCTCAAGGGTTTGGGGTGGGGCGGCATGCCCTTGCACGCAGTCAAGCAGGATCTCGACGCCGGCCGACTCGTCAAGCTTGCGATCGAGGACATGCCCGAGGAAGGCTTGATCTTGCCGATGGCCGCGATCTATCTGACCGCAAGACCTCCGGGCCCCGCGGGGCGCTGGCTCATCGAACGCTTGCGTCAGTGTCGAAACCGCGCCCCCGAGATTTCGGTGGCAACCGTCCGAGCTTCGCGCTAGGGTGATTCGTCCGCATCGCGGCACAACCATTCTGGAGAAAACTTAGTGACCTTTGCGTTGCCGGCGTCACAGGCTCATTTGCAATCGCATTTCGTGCCCGGCCGGGGCGCACTTCGCTTCACGGTGCCGGCGGGACAGAACGCGGTGATCGTCGATCTCGAGGGCTTGCAGGGGGCCGTGTTGTTCGTCGCCGAGGGCGAGTTCGCGATAGGCGATGGCGCGGATTTGGCCGCGGAACCCGCGGTTTTCCTGCCGGCATTTGCCGCGGAATTCTGCGATGCTGAGGCGCGCGCAACCGTGGCCGCCGCCTGCGACGCGGGCTTCGAGACGGCGCGGGCCTACCGTGTGTTCATGGGCGATGGGCGCTCCGGACGCCGTGCGATCGTGCGCGCCCACACGGACTTGCGCGGTCTGTTGCTCGCTCCGGGGCATACGATGTCGCCACAGGAGCAAGCCCCGCCGACGATGCTGCAAGTGATCGTCACCGCCGCCGCCGTAGAGCCGCCGCCGCCCTTGGCACCGCCCAAACTCGATGTACATATACCGGCCGCGACGGCTGCGGCGTATCGCGTTGCCGCCGGCGACTATATTCAGATCCTCGATATCTCGGGCAAGCAATGTTCCGACTTCATCGCTTTCGATGCGGCGGCGCTGGCGCGTGGCGAGGAGTGGGGCATCGATGCGACGGTGACGCGCACCTTGATGGGGCAGGCGATTCCGGGACCCGGCTTGCATAGCAAATATTTCGATGGGCGCATGCAACCGTTGGTGGAGGTGGTGCGCGATACGGTCGGCCGGCACGATGCCTTTCTGCTGGCCTGCACGGCCAAATACTATGAAGACATGGGTTATCCCGGTCATGCGAACTGCAGCGACAATTTCAACCGCGTCATCACGCCCTATGGGGTCAGGGCGCGTGCCGGTTGGCCGGCGCTAAATTTTTTCTATAACACGTTTGTGCAGGCCGACGGCACGATCGGCAGCGACGAGCCCTGGTCTCGTCCGGGAGACTATGTTTTGCTGCGCGCCTTGACGGATCTCGTCTGCGCTTCGTCCAGTTGCGCCGATGATATCGATCCGGCCAATGCCTGGCAGCCCACGGACATCCAAGTGCGCGTGTACGCTCAGAGCGCCGCCTTTTCCAGAGGGAATGCGAACCGAATGACTCCCGATGCCGCCCCCGAACTCACACGTGCCAGCGGATTTCATGTGCGAACCTCCGCGCTGACGCGCTCCTTTGTCGATTACAAGGGCTTCTGGACAGCGACCGGTTATGCCGCCAATGGGCCCATCGAAGAATACTGGGCCTGCCGTGAGCGGGCTGCCTGCATCGATCTATCGGCCTTGCGCAAGTTCGAGATCACCGGTCCCGACGCGGAAGCCTTGCTGCAGCTCGCAGTTACCCGCGACATGCGCAGGCTTGCTGTCGGGCAAGTCGTCTATACGGCGCTGTGCTACGAGACCGGCGGCATGATCGATGATGGCACCGTATTTCGCCTGGGCCCGCAGAATTTTCGACTCGTTTGTGGCGACGCCTACTGCGGTGTCTGGCTGCGGCAGCTCGCGGCCGAACGCGGCCTCTCGGCTTGGTGTCGCTCATCGACCGATCAATTGAACAACCTCGCGGTGCAAGGCCCACGGTCACGCGACATCCTGGCCGAGATCGTTAGCACAGCAGCGCATCAGCCGACGCTCGCGGAACTAGGATGGTTTCGTTTCACGATTGGCCGCATTGCCGGCGCGGCGGTCGTGGTATCGCGGACCGGGTATTCGGGCGAGTTGGGCTATGAGATCTGGTGCCATCCAGATAGTGCGCCCACTGTTTGGGATGCGGTCTGGGAGGCAGGCCAGCCGCATGGGCTCGCGCCCTTAGGCATGGCTGCGCTCGATGTGCTGCGCATCGAGGCCGGGCTCGTGTTCGCGGGCGCGGAGTTCTGCGATCAAACGGATCCCTTCGAGGCCGGCATCGGCTTTACGGTTGCCGCGAGCAAGCCGGACCCCTTCATCGGCGATCGGGCGCTCGCGCGCCGACGTGCCCATCCGCAACGCGCTCTGGTCGGCCTGACGATCGACAGCCAGGACTCGGTCGCGCATGGCGATCCGGTCTTTGCGGGCCGCACACGCGTCGGCACGGTGACGAGCGCGGCCAAGTCCCCGATGTTGCGCGCGCAGATCGCGCTCGCGCGCCTGGACATCGGCAACACGACACTCGGGCTCGCGCTCGAGATCGGCAAGCTCGACGGTCACCGGAAGCGCCTCCCGGCGACGCTGACCCGCTTCCCGCACTACGACCCGGAGAAGCTCCGCGTTCGAGCTTGAGCGCGACGAGTCCACCGACGCCGGGCGACCCATGATTTTCTGTTGCTTGAATTTCGGGAGAAAGAGATGACGAAGCGGATTGCCGTAATCGGTGCCGGTCCCAGCGGCATGGCGGCCTTGCGCGCTTTCGAGAGCGCGTCCAACAAGGGAGCGGAAGTGCCTGAACTCGTCTGTTTCGAGAAGCAAGGCGATTGGGGTGGACTATGGAATTACACCTGGCGCACGGGACTCGATGAATTCGGCGAGCCGGTGCACGGCAGCATGTACCGCTTCCTGTGGTCGAACGGCCCGAAGGAGTGTCTGGAGTTCGCCGACTACGGTTTCGAGGAGCATTTCGGTCGCCCGATCCCGTCGTACCCGCCGCGCGCGGTGCTGCACGACTACATCAAGGGACGTCTCGCCAAGAGTGGTGTGCGCGAGAAGATTCGCTTTCACTCGGCCGTGCGCTCGGTTCGTTACGACGCCGCCGGCGGCAAGTTCACGGTGGGCGTCAAAGATCTCGTCAAGGACGCCTTGTACGACGAGCTCTTCGATCACGTGATCGTCGCAAGCGGCCATTTCTCCACGCCCAATATGCCGGGCTTCCCCGGCTTCGAGAAGTTCCCGGGTCGCGTTCTGCATGCACATGACTTTCGCGACGCCAACGAATTCGCGGGTAAGGATATTCTGCTCGTGGGCAGCAGTTATTCGGCCGAAGACATCGGAACCCAGTGCTTCAAGTATGGCGCGCGCTCGGTCACCTTCAGTTATCGCACGAAGCCCATGGGCTTTGCGTGGCCGGAAGGATTCGAGGAGCGACCGCTGCTGACCCATGTGCAAGGCCGCACGGCGTATTTCAAGGATGGCTCGAGCCGTGAAGTCGATGCGATCGTATTGTGCACGGGCTATTTGCATCACTTTCCGTTCTTGGAGGAGAGATTGCGTCTGAAGACCAACAACCGGCTCTATCCGCTCGGTCTCTACAAGGGAGTCTTTTGGCAGGCCAATCCGAAACTCATCTATCTCGGCATGCAGGACCAGTTCTTCACGTTCAATATGTTCGATGCCCAGGCCTGGTATGCCCGCGATGTGATCCTCGGCCGGATTGCGCTGCCCGATGCCGAGGCCCGCCTCGAGGACATTCTCGACTGGCGTGCGCGTGAAGAGGCCGTCAAGAATGCGTTCGGCGGCATCGATTTCCAGGCGGACTATATGCTCGATCTGCTGGCCACCACCGACTATCCGCCCATGAACGTGCGGCAAATGGCCGAGCTCTTCAAAGAGTGGGAACGCCATAAGGCGGAGGGGATCGTCACCTATCGGGATCGCTCCTATCCGTCGACGCTGACGGGCACGCTCGCGCCCGCCCATCACACCAAGTGGATGCAGGCCCTGGACGATTCTCTGGAGGCATTCCTCAAGTAGTCGCGCGTCGCGCCGGTGTTTCGGGATCATGATCCGTTCCCTGGCTTCCATTGCCCCCAGATGGGTGCCCGCTCCTGGGCGATGATCTACCGGCACGACGCGCGATGGTCATGATGTCCTGAACGCCACGCCGTCGAAACGCCCATTCCTGCTGCCTTCGCGCAGATTGTCGCTGCAGCGACCGCGGACCGCCGGAGCCACCGTGGTCTGACGCACCGACCGCGGCCATCGCGATGCGCGAGCATGCTGAATGAACACGCAGAACCCGGCGGCCACGGTTTATACCTGCCCCATGCATCCGCAGGTTCGCGAGCAAAGGCCGGGTCCTTGCCCGATCTGCGGCATGACGCTCGAGCCGGTCGCGGTCAGCGGCGATGACGCGCCCAAGGCTGAACTCATCGGCCTGCGTCGACGGCTTTGGATCGGTGCGCCGCTCGCCCTCGCGGTCCTGCTGATCTCCATGGGTGGCGAAGTGCCCGGACTTGCTGGGATCGCCGAGTCTGCCTGGTCACCCTGGGTTCAGTTCCTTTTGGCGTCGCCCGTTGTGATCTGGTGTGGTTGGTCCTTTTGGGTGCGCGGCCTGCAGTCGCTGATCCACGTCAAGCTCAACATGTTCACGCTGATCAGCCTCGGCGTGGGTGCCTCGTATGGCTATAGTCTGGTGGCGCTTTTCATGCCGGGAATTTTTCCATCCGATGCGCGCGAGCCGCCGGGGCATCCGGCCCTTTACTTCGAAGCCTCGGCCGTCATCCTCGTGCTCGTGCTCGTCGGGCAAGTGCTCGAGCTTCGGGCACGCGCCAAGACCGGCGCGGCGATCCGCGCTCTGCTGCGCTTGACACCCAAGATCGCGCATCGCGTCGCGCCAGACGGACGCGAGAGCGACATTCCGCTCGCCGACTGCCATCCCGGTGATCGCCTGCGTGTGCGCCCCGGGGAGCAGGTGCCGGTCGATGGGGTCGTCATGAGCGGCAAGAGCTCGGTCGACGAATCGATGCTGAGCGGAGAGCCGGCGACGGTGCTGAAGACGCAGGGTGCGCACGTCGCGGCCGGCTCGATCAATGGCGCAGGGGCGTTCGATCTGCGCACAGAACACGTGGGACAGGATACGAAACTCGCGCAAATCGTCGCGCTGGTGTCGGCCGCGCAGCGCAGCCAGGCGCCGATCCAGAGTCTCGCGGATCGAGTTGCAGCCTGGTTCGTGCCCGGGGTCATCGCGATTGCGGTGCTGGCATTCATGGCCTGGCTGCGCTGGGGTCCCGCACCCGCAGTGGCGCACGCCCTGATCGCCGCGGTCACCGTGCTGATCGTTGCGTGTCCCTGTGCGCTTGGTCTCGCAACGCCGATGTCGATCATGGTGGCCATCGGTCGCGGCGCGCGTGAGGGCGTGTTGGTCAAGAACGCAGCCGCTTTGCAAGAATTCGACCGCGTGGATACGTTGCTGATCGACAAGACCGGCACGCTGACCGAGGGCAAGCCGCGAGTCACGCAGTTGCAGCCCGTGACCGGCGTCGATCCCAGGCTGCTGCTCAGCGTTGCTCAGGGGCTGGAGAGTCATAGCGAACACCCGTTCGCTGCGGCTGTTCGTGCCTGCACGCTGACGGACTCCTTGCCGCCCATGTCGGTGACGGATTTTCAATCCATCGGCGGCCAAGGGGTTCGCGGGATCTGCGACGGCGAGCCTGCGGCGCTCGGCAATCCGGTTTTGATGGCCACGCTCGGCGTCGATTTGCAGCCGGTGGCCGCTGCGGCGGATCGGCTGCGTGATGGCGGCGCCAGCTTGAGCTTCGTGTCGCGCGCCCAGCAACTCCTGGGGTTCATCGCGGCCACGGACCCGGTCAAGTCTGACGCTCGTCGGGCCCTGGACGCACTGCGGTCTTTCGGCATCAGGATCATCATGGTCACGGGCGACAATCGCCGCACCGCGGGGATCATCGCCGGCGTTCTCGGCATCGAAGACATCGAGGCGGACGTGCTGCCGGCGGGCAAGAGCGAGATCGTGAAGCAACTGCGTATCAAGGGCGCGATCGTCGCAATGGCCGGCGATGGAATCAACGATGCGCCTGCCTTGGCCTCCGCCAACGTCGGCATCGCCATGGGCACCGGAACCGATGTGGCCATCGAGACGGCGCCCGTCACGCTGCTGCGCGGAGATCTCATGGGTATCGTGCGGGTGCGTTGCTTGAGTCGCGCGACGATGCGCAACATTCGCCAGAACCTCACCCTCGCGTTCGCCTATAACCTGGTCGCAATTCCACTCGCGGCAGGCGTACTGTATCCCGTAGACGGCTTCGTGCTGTCGCCGACGGTGGCGGCCGCGGCCATGAGCTTGAGCTCGGTGGCGGTGATCGCCAATGCCCTGCGGCTGCGCTGGCTCAAGCTATCGAGTCCGTCTGTGTGCGCTGGCAGACGACGCATGGGCCTTGAAGCTGTTCCAATACCTGCACCCAGAGCTTGAAACAGGAAACCACAGCATGCAGAACTTAGACACCGCAAAGAGACAGGACTTGGAGCTCCGACGCGAATCCCCGCTTCTAGGTCCGACCGATCTCGGCAACGCCGCATCGCGGGATATTGCCGCCGGCATGAACGGCATTCTCGCCGACGTGTTCGCGCTCTATATGAAGACCAAGAATTTTCATTGGCATATGAGCGGCCCGCACTTTCGCGATTACCATTTGCTGCTGGACGATCACGCCGATCAGTTGTACGCGATGACCGATCCGGTTGCAGAACGCATTCGTAAGATCGGCGGCACGACGCTGCGCTCGATCGGGAGCATCGCGCGAATCCAGCGTATCAAAGACAACGACGCTGAATACGTCGATCCCTCGGACATGCTGGCGGAATTGCGCGAGGATAATTTGACGTTGGCGGCGCGTCTGCGCGAAGTCCATGAACTCGTCGACGAGTACCGGGACATCGCGAGCGCAAGCTTGATCGAAACCTGGATCGACGAGACCGAACGACGCACGTGGTTTCTGTTTGAATCGAGCCGAAACGGGGATCGCACGGGACATTGAGCGTGGCGGGCGCACCCGCGTCGGGGATCGCCCGGTCGCGGTGATCCCTTGCCGGTGCGCGCGCACCGGCCTCATGGCGGGCGCGACTAGCCGCCCATTTCCTTGGGCAGTTTGTTGCCGTTCGCCTTGAATTTCTCGCCGAACGGGGTCAGAGAGCCGCCGCCCGAGGGCGAAGTGTGGCAGTCCGTGCAGGACTTGCCGGTTTCCTTGGCGAATTGCGGAGTGGCAAGCGCTGGTTGAATCAGGCTCAAAGATGCGATGCCGGCGATCACGGCGGCCGCGGCGGTTCCACAGGCAATTGCATACGCGCTTCGGGAAATGCTGGTCATGTGCGAATCTCCAATGATGAGAACGGAGGATCATTTCAACAAGCGGCGGTCGCGTCGTCGGTACGCTTACCCACTTAGACGCCCACTCGGCCGACTCACGCGTAGTGAAGGGCGTGTACGCCCACGATGCCGGTCGCGAGCAGGAGCGCAAACAAGATCTGCAGGCGGAACGTGCGAAACAAGATTTGATTGAAGGCGATTCCCGGCGCGCAGCGCAGGAAGTCGCGACGCAGCCGCATCGCGAGCGGTGCGAGCAATAGCGGCAGCAGCAGCGATGGGGCGCCCGTGCTGAGGCTCATCGCGACCGCGAGCAGGAATGGTCCGAGCAGCAGCGCGCCATAAAGACGCCGTGAGCCCTTGCGGCCAAAGACCACCGCGAACGTCCGGCGTCCAACCGACCGGTCATGCTCGAGGTCGCGGTGATTATTGACGGCGAGCGCGGCCGCGGCCAAACCCCCGATCGCGAGCGCGGCGGCGACCGACAGGCTGCCGATGCGTCCCGCCAAGACCCACTCCGTGCCGAGCACGGCCACCAATCCAAAGAACACCAGCACGGTCAATTCACCAAACGGCGTGTACGCGATCGGTTTGGGTCCACCCATATACGCGAGCGCCGCCGTCAGCGACGCAGTCCCGATCATCAGCACCGGCCAGCCGCGATACAGGGCCAGCACCACACCGATCACGATGGCCGCAATGCTCACGCAGGCAATGCCCATGCGCAATTGGCGAATACTGAGCCATCCTTCCGCGCTGGCGCGCGGCAGACCGGTTCGCGTGCCGCTGCGTTCGCCGCCGCGCAGCGTGTAGCCGACGTCGTTTTGCATGTTCGTCGCGATTTGGACCAGCAGCGCCGCGCCGAGCACGAGCGCCGCCGCCATCAGCTGGAGCGCGCCGGATTGTTCGAATCCGAGCGCTGCTCCGACCACGACCGGGCTGATTGCAACCAATAAGGTGCGTGGTCGAATGGCGACGCGCCAGGCCTGCAGAGAACCCGAACGAATCGCGGACCCAGGCGTCAGAACCGCGCTCGGTAGCGCAGTCACCGCGCCCCGTTCAAGCATGTTTGACGGCGGCATTCAGGCAAACCGACGACTGCTTGCACTCGGCGCAACGCCCGGACGGTACGAGATTCGGGTTCAAGCGCGGCTCGGCACCCAGCCATAAGAGGATATTGGCCAGTACGCAATAGCCTGTCGCCGCGAACCAAATCATGGCGGCGCCGACAAAACCGGTGAACAGGGCCCACCATGGGGAGACGAGAAGCACGAGCAGGGAGCCGATGGTGATATTGACGCCCACCGTTACGTAGATACGCCGCTCTAGGTACCACTTGTCGATCTGCAGGTAATAAAGATTCCAGCGAGTCTTCTGCGGCTTGCCGAGCATCGGCTCGAAACCGAACAGGCGCAGCACGTTGCCCACGGGGCAAAACCCGGTGAACGCCACGTTGATGGAAATGAGTCCGGTCGCCGTGACCAACAGGATCCAGAGCGGTCCTGCGAAAATCGCCAGCAGGGTTGCGCCCAGCAGCACGATGCCGGCGATCAACCAGACCGTTCTCTCGATGTACCAGCGGTGAGTCGGGACGATATAAGGACCGGTTCGCAGTGCCATGATTGATCGACTCCCGTCGGTGGGCAGTGGAGGAATGAGCGCCTTGCCATTTAAGCGCGTTCGCTGCGTCGCGTAAGTTCGTTGCCGTACGCAAGTGATGATTCGCCGGTTCTCTGGGTACGCTACCGCACAGACGTCGCCGGCCACGCACGGCAATGTTGCTGCAATAGCCTCTTCGTGCATTTGCTAGCAAGGGTTTCCCACCAGTTGAGCAACGCTTCGATGAGCCAGTCTCCATTCAGTCGCGATCATCTCAGTGAGCCGGCCGACTTGGTGCGCGCACGGCGCTGGCAATCTTTAAATAAGCTTGCCGCCCGCATCGCAACCGGCCTCGCGCAAATGCCGCAGGCGGCCAACACGCTATGTCTCAATCTCGAGGCGCCGATTGCGCCCGCGGAGAGGCTGCTGTCCTTGCCCGGGTTTGAACACTCGGTGCTTTGGGCGCCCTCCGCGGACGACGAGCATGCCGGCGTCGGCGTTGCGCAGGCACTATGCGGCACGGGCGATATGCGGTTTGCGCAAATCCGTGTGGCGGCGGACCGCTTATTTGATGGCCTCGCATCGGTTACGCTCGATGCCGAACCGGCGCCGCCACCGCGCTTGATCGGTGGTTTTGCCTTCCAGGCGGGTCGATCCGCGAGCCAGCTCTGGGAGGGCTTCGGCGACGCACAGTTTCTCTTGCCGCGCCTGGCTTATAGTCGTCGGGGAGCGAATGCCTGGCTCTCCTTGACGGGCGGGTTCGCTGAATTCGCGAGTCCCGCCGGGCGCCATCGCTTGGCTAGCGAAGCCATGGCCGCTCTCGATGCGCTGGCCGAGCCCATCGCCGCAACGCCGGCGAAACTGGGCGCCTCCTACCGGATCGAGGAATCCGAGTCCGCTTGGTCCACGCTCATCGATGGCATTCGCGCCGAGATCGACGCCGGCCGGCTCGAGAAAGTCGTCGCAGCACGATCTGTGGTCGTGCGCGGCGCGCTCATGCCGCAACCCGCGCATGTGCTCGAGCGACTGCGTCGCGAAGCACCGGGCTGCACGCGGTTCGCCCTGATCAGGGGGCAGCAAGCATTTCTGGGCGCTTCACCGGAATGTCTGGTGAAGCGCACGGGTTCGCGACTCTGGGCCGATGCGGTAGCGGGATCCGTGCAAAACCTCGGGACCTTCACGCGCGAAACGCTGTTCAAGGACAAAAAGGAGCGCTGCGAACACGATATCGTCGTGCGCGCGATACGCTCGACACTCGCGCCGCATTGCGAGTTGTTGAGCGCGAGCGGACCCCATCTGCATCCTTTGCGCCACGTGGTGCATTTGCGGACCGGCTTCTCGGGGCTGCTCAAGGATCCGATGCATGTGCTCGATCTGGTCGCGCGCTTGCATCCAACGCCCGCCGTGGGTGGCGCACCGCGACTGGCGGCGCTGGCGTGGCTGGACGCGCATGAGCACGCCGATCGTGGTTTCTTCGCGGGACCGTTCGGTGCCTTCGACCGGCATGGCGATGGACAATTTGTCGTGGCGATCCGTTCCGGGGTCCTGACGCGCAGCGCCGCACACCTTTATGCGGGCGCCGGTATCGTGGCCGGCTCGCGGTCCGCGGCCGAATTGCTCGAGACGCGCTGGAAGCTCCGTGGTCTGTTGGGCGCTGTCGGCGTCACCTGACGTGGCGCAAGT
>Ga0209208_10002854_pt1 | contig 24829 bp, 19 predicted proteins | sample S1TSphfallax_3_FD_187694 | JGI IMG/M metagenome (GOLD analysis project Ga0209208, IMG submission 187694) | Host-associated microbial communities from peat moss isolated from Minnesota, USA - S1T2_Fd - Sphagnum fallax MG (SPAdes) (version 2) | ecosystem: Host-associated > Plants > Peat moss >...
CGTGAAGGTGCAATTCAACTTGCTTTTGACTATCATTTGAAAGCTATAATCCATTTTTCATGACATGTTTTGAAACCCCTAAACCCTATTGTTGAGGGATGAATATCTATTGGTTGTGGTGATGAACTTAAAGATGAAGATAACATGTTTGAACTTGAAGCATCATGTGAGGAGTCTTCTCAGGCACTTGTCACTAGAGTCATCTTTGTCCAAGAAGTTATTGATAACCCTTGTTGCATGTGAAGATCCTCTTGCTTGATGGTACAACCAAGAACAAGAATTTCTTAATGTGACATTTTTGGCATTCCGAGGTCACAAATTGAAATAGAAAAGATGTTTGTCTTGCTAAAGTATTGACATCTTTGTAGCAACATCGCTTACAAATGAAAACTTGGACAAAATCATCACTATTGTTAAAAATTGGTTTAATTATCCACATACTAATTGTATGGCAAATAAAAACATAAAAGACTACCTGAAAGGTTAAGGCTATTTGGTTGATGACACCTATGAGTTGATTGAAGAAGCAAAATATTTTGAGCATCTAAATGTAGATGGCAATTTCCATTGCATAGGTATTGAACTTTCCCATTTTTCCTTGTTTTCTTTTCCTTTCAATAACAAATGAATCTTTTGTCACTCATTTCTCTTTATTGTCATTAACATTTTCAGGTTTATGCAACAGATTTTCTCACATGAGGGCTTGGAAGGAGTTGACTTACAAAAGTTGAATATTGTATGGCAAACTATTGGCTTTGTGTATGGGATAATTGTGTGGGGTTTGGGGTGTTGGTGAAGCAAGGAGCTAGTGCTACAATTGAGAATTGAAGTTCAATTCCCCACAAGTTATTACTATTCTAGAAATGTGCTTTTAGGCCAGTGGAAAAAAACTTATGATCATATAAATTTTGAATATGTATTTATAGTTCATTTTAATTTCAAAACCATCAAATTCATATTTGCTAAAGGATTTAAATTAAACTTAAATCCGTATCTGCCTCTACAAATAAGTTGCTGAAATTTTTCAATGCACATCCATCTTTGTTTTAACAAAATATATCTTATTGGTGTCCTGGAATTAACCTTAAAATGTGATATGCAGCCAACACCGGTTCAAACCCCCTTACACACAAGCCCTGCCAGCCCTCTGCCGCTGAGCTTGAAGTGAGAGTGACAACAGCTTGTTGGGTTGGGTCTGCTGTTGTGCTTCTGAAGATAATAATAATAAAATTCCACATCCCCCTACACATGTTGGAGAGTAATCAAGAAAGGGAGCAGCCCCATTGTCTGGATAAAAAATGTGACATTGTTGAAAGTTGTGAATGCCCCAGAATCAGGTCATCCCCTATCTTGGCCGAATGTTTTAAAAGGTTTGGAACCAAATTTCCACACTTCAGTCTTGGATGATTTAGAAGATTGGGTGATATTTAGCCAAAGGTTTGTCACCACACCACTCTATTGTTTGGAGAAAACTTTGGACAATTTTCTTAAAATTGTCATAAACAAATGCTAAATCTACCTTGGGATGCCCACCACCTATTCCTATTCCAGAAAATTGGAGAAAATCAAACACTACCCACAACATAGTGAAAAAACAAACAATTTTTTCCCATAATTTTCAAAGCTTCATATATTTTTTTTTAATAAGGTCTCAATAAAAAAACATTTGTGGTTGAAGTTAAGCATTAAGTCATGCAGGATGGAGCCACCAACCATCTCAAATGTCCCATGGTCCAAGTTTGGATGTAAAGGATCTTCTTTGCATAGGATACGTCTTGGGATTCTTTTTTTCATCTTTTGGTTCAAGATGCAGCTTGTGGCCCAACCATAGACCGTGCATGTGAATGAAGTTGGAAAAAAAACAAGCTTCTCAATTGGATGTGTGCCCGAGAACTGAAAATAGTGACAAGTTAGAGACGTCATGATTATGGACCTAATTCAGACACAAGTTTTATATGTTCTAAGTGAATTAGTATAAAAAGGTTACCTTAACCTCAATCAATTGGGTGGCGTTAGTTGCACATTTTAAGTCCACATTATACTACCAATCATTGGCCCATTTTGATGGTTGGAACCTTGGAACCTATTCAATGGACCAAATGACCAAATTGTTCAATTTTTTTAAAAACTAGGGCCCATGGTTGAAAGTAGTGTAAAACCAACTTGGACTGAAGGTTTCTCTTACCCTCAACCCATTTCGTCATGTTAGTTGAATGGTTTTCAATGGCACCATTTACAATAACACCCATTGTTCATGAAATTGGGAGCCTATGATGATGGTATATAATGTTCCAACCTCACCAATAGATGCAACAACTGAATGAATTAGGCTCTTTGAAAAGAAGGGCCCATAGTCGAAAGCTACGGGTAATGCATGAGGAGTAGGGCATTGCCAAAATAGGCGCCCCTCCATTGCACATTGTGGCATGGTTTCTGTAATTGCTTATGTATATGAGAAGGGATCACCCTAGATCGCAAAGCTGGTAAGCTGAGTGGAGGGTAATGAAAATTCGGAAACATTGAAAATAATTTTCGTTTGTAAGAACATTGTTAATTTAAAAGCTTTGAGATAGATATCCTTGTGCGTTTTTGGGTGTAGTCACAATAACATGACCCACTCCAAGCATAATCGATGCTTATTATAATGTTAAAAATGTGTGATATGTTCTTATAATAATGTTTGAAATAAAATATTATAAAATCTTGATAAATTTAAATAAACATAATGAGTATAAAATATCCAAAAGCACTTGTTTAGGACTATAACCAATATTTGAAAAAATAATTTATATGATGAAACAAATGCAAAAAACACAAATCAATCAATCCTAGTTTGCTAAATCAAACTATTTGAGTCGCTCAAAATTACAAATTCTAGACAAAAGAAACAAATGTGAGTCATGTTACCATGTTTACACCTTCTTATGCATTACATAAGGCCCCATAGCAAGGAATGTGAAGATATAAGAACATCTTCACTGCAATGTGCAGTAAACACCCTCGCAACAACAATTTGGTGGTGTTGAGGTTAAAAATGTCAATGTAGCAATTGCTGTAACACCTGCATGACCAAAAATTAGTTAGCCCCATAATTGAAACTTTTGAGACCAACATCAATGTTAGCATTATCATCAAAAGGCCTAGTATTGTGTAAAAGAAAGAATTTTTGTTTATTTGTTTGCTTCTTATTTGGTTGCTTGTTGTGTGGGTTGTGTTTGTTTCACTCTTCTTTTTTTCACTGCACTCATGGCACTTGTGTTTTGCAATTTTAATGCAACCCTTGTTCTAACACAATCATTCCAGAGAATTTGGCGTCAAACGTCATAGTCGTGGTCAAAGCTCTTGGTCATGGTTGGAGCTTGTGGTTTGCCCAAGGGTGGACTGTTGAGTGGCATTGGCCCTTTGAAGAATCAACCTTAGTATAAAACTATTAGCTCTTGAAAACTAGACTGTAAAAAATGAAGGCAAAGAACAAGCTAGGTTCAAACCCTATTGTGAATAGATGAGACTCACATGCAGTTGCATTTTTGTCACATGCTGGGCAATGCCTTCATGAAACTAGAAGTTTGAACATTGGGAATTCAATGCTGAACTAGAACTGAAATCAATAAACATTCTTGAAAACCAATATTGAGCACCTCCATATTCACTTTCATGCAATAACTTATCCATGAAAATGAAAATCGAATTGATATTATTTGAGCTTTTTAGGATGATCTAAGATATTATAGTCACATTATAGTATATTTTATGAATAACAAAATAGACAAGTAATGCGCTAGAACCCCATCTGTGAGTATAGGGGGAGATTGCAAGGTTGACATTGTATATCAAAATGTTAATGTTTGTGCACCTAAAATAAAATCTCTAAGTAAAATTACAGAATGTTCCAGTTTCTTGTTGAAAGCTCACAATTTGCATGGCTATGACCTGCAGTATGGAAGTATTAGTTCAACAGGGCAACTTTTATAAACAATTCACCGCACCAATTTGAGATTTGTCAACATTTTTCTCTTTGCAACTAGGCATAAACCTATATGAGACTCTTACAACATTAAAGTGTATGTTTACTGAAATAAACTCATCAATACCATTTTAGGCTTTCATTCTATTAATCTGGTTGGTCATATAGGCTTTTTTTCCATCCCTGGCACAAGCCTATTCCATGGACGCTATATATTTGTGTATATTTTCTATCCTAATAAAATAATGATGGCAATTTTTCATTCCTTATCCAATTTTTTTTTTACCAAAGCATTCAACTTGAAGTCCTATATAATTTCATCAACTCAGATTATCAAAATTCTAATGTTTTGCATGACTTTTAAACATGTGTATGAGAGTTGGTCCATTTTTTGGATTGAGACTATTTTAGTCAAATGTCAATTAAGCATTAAGACTGAGTCTTTGAAAGATAGGGGATTAAATCTCATCCACATTACATTTTCTTATCACTAGAGTTAATTTGTGATACACTTTTTTGGAAAGTTATAGACTTCTTTTGGCAGTGATTCAATGAACTTGCACAATGCATGAAAATGAGGGGAGCTTCCTGAGGGGACTGATCCATTGGATTTGGATCATATGGGGAACTTTTGCTAACCATGGTATGACTTGCTTATATCAATACTGATCATACTTTTCTAAGTGCTGATTAAGGGTAATGAATTATACTTCTATATTTGTTCTATAATTGTTATCAATTATTGCTTGTATTGAACACTGGACGTACTTATCATGCTGATTGCCTACATCTGTTAGGTGAACATGTATTAGGTAGCCAGCACTATATGAAATAGTTACTAGTTAGTTACTTGGAGGATATGAAGCTATATAACGAATTAGTTGGAAGAGGATTATCATCTCCTCAATTATCTCTTGAATTAGTTTTTTTTTCAATCTTTCTAATGGAATCTGGTTTTTTTTTTTTTTTCCATAGTTTTATTTTGAATGCCTAACTTCTATCAAGTCCTTCATTATCATTTGGCAACCATCCATGGTTTAAACTCATTGGATTTGAGGTTTGAACTCATTGAATCAAGTTTAGGAAGCAAAAGAGATAATTTGTAGAGAGGTGATTACTTTAAACATGAGAATATTGTTTGATTTTTTGCAATTTGAAAATTTTCTTGGTGCAAATTCTGCAATGTGTTTTCTGAAATATCAAACTCAAATGTTGAAATAGGTTGTTACGGGTTCTGAATTGTAAAAGACATTGATGCATTCCTCACCACTTGTGTAAGATCTAGAGTCCAAAGTAGACATGTATTTGAAGTGCAAAAGAAACCAATGTAAAATTAACTACTAAAAGCTATAGAATCTAAAAACAAAACAATTCAACATTGAAATTTTGATAAAGAGGTTAGAATAAGTTTAGATAGTCACCCATTTAAGTTTTCAAAAACCATTAAATCATATTTGTTCCTATGCACCTCAGCATGAGTGAAGAAATGTTTTTTTCTATAAAGAAAATGAGGTCAAGATTACCATAGAACAACTAATTAGATTTGCTACAAATCAGCATGGAGCAACCACTTCCTTGGAGATATGAGCAGCCAGTGGATGCGCTAATAGCATCTAACAACAATCAAAGGACGTACCCAATAGGAGAAGCAACTTTGACACCAAGAACACCTTATAACACAACATAGCTGGTTTGTTGGAGAAATCAATCACCTGCGGATGTGCCAATAGCATCAAGCAAACAATCAAAGGCCTTACCCAAAGAAGGAAGACAACACCAATTCAAGATCATATTTCAATAAAGGATATCTGGTTAGTGTTATCCATTGGTTGTTGCAACTCTCAAAAACTGTCATTTAATCTTTTACATCATGTTCAACAAGTGAAGACCTATGGAGAAGAACTTTTCTTACCTTACTTTGGAGTGCAAAAATCATGAAGAAATCTACCATAACATCGATTGCACATTGATATATGTCAAACATATCTTTACAAGTGTTAATGGATAGATGTAATCACATTTTCATAAGTTTTAATGAATGAATATCAATTTGTGAATCATATTTCAACTAGTGTTAACTAATCCCAATCTTTGGATATGTGGCAATACTGAAATTTTAATTAAAGGAATTGAAGGCATTTGGGAATGTTGCACAATGGATGAAATTTCAAACAGATGACCCCATTTTGCAACAGAAGATATTTGGAAAAGTTTTGAGAAATTAGCACAAGTTCCCCATGAAGTGGGATAATGGGTGAACCCATCGCAGCTGGGATTGTGGGAAGTGGATGAGAAATTTAAATCTACTCCAACTTTGCCAATTTCACCCATTCTCTGAGTTTTCAAAAAATCTAAGCCCAATTCTGCCATTTAAGACACCTGAAAAAGCTTGCCAAATCAAATTGGCAGGTATGGTCCTTTACATGCAACAAAAGGACCTGCGGATCCAGGACATAGACCTTATGGGACAGTATGGCATAGTATAAACAACAGAGAATATTCCTGCAACTAAGTGGGAACTTAACAGATTTGCCTCTTACTGAAGGAAGTGAATTTCAAGCAACACAAATGGAAAATTCAAAAATTAATGAAAACAAAACCAAGGAGCAGTTTGCTATACACATGTTCAGAGACCTTCAACAGCAGCATGGTATCGTATTGACAACCTATCATAACATCCCCACTAACTTCATCAGCAGCAATGGATGGATGCTCATGTCAAACATCAGCATTAAGCACAGCAACGAATTTCCTACCCGTATTTGGAGGGCACCTTATATCCACGAATATCCCTCCTAGAAAACAGGAGGTATCTTACACCTTTTCCTTAAGAGTAGAATGGAAATTGCACATACTTGTAGGCATAGTATCCCTCCAACTCTCAAGGAGTACACATATGAACCACCCCATCCTACACCTTGTAATCTACATACTTTTAGGTTTATGATAACATTTGCCTCATGCTTTATGATGTGTTAAGCCCCAAGGACCAAGATCAACATATGTCTGATGATGTGCTTAAAAACATCCAAGTGTCTTCAGTATGCCTGGTAGAATATCATTGTCACAATTGCTCATAATGAAGTTGTATGTCAGCAGATGATCACATCAAATCTTATGAACAAGAATGTATATTCAAATGTGAAGATTTGTGTACCTGTAAATGTATGCCCTCTTTCATCAATAAATTTAAGGGGTTATTGCAAAATCTCTCCTTGAAAGATGTGCTTTCTAACTCTTTCTGTGTCGAAAACAGGGAAATTCTGGATGCTGTCAGGCACTAGTATCACAACTGGAAAAATCAGAAAATCTGATTGCTTCAAGCTCCTTTGGTTTTCTTTCTTTGACACTGAGAATGAGCTATCATGCACAGTTATCTATCACCTTGCATAATTTCCCTGGTATGACACTCAAAGCACATCTTGATTCTTGACTTACAATGCAAGAACTCTTCCTTCCAGAGTGAGACACTCTACCAGTTGATCTTTAATCTCCTCATTGAACTGCAACATTTCTTCTTCATCCGCTCCAGGAACGCCCCAATGTGTGTTGTTCCTTGGCCCTGTAAAATTGCAATGTTGTCTCTTATCTTGCAGAGATCATATAAGTCCTTGTGTGCTTGACAACTTCTTCCCCTTTTGAGACAGTTTGTAAGAAGACAAACAGATGTGTACCTTCCATATCATTGCTGATTCAGCAATCATATGGTTACACAATGCAGGTCTCCTGTTGTAGTTGCTGATTCAGAAACGTGCAATTTCTGTACATGATCAAGGACAAGAAACAAATCACACCTGAACAGCAATGCAGATTCACCAGAAGCAGTTGCATCTCTCTTCCCTCACATACTGTCCACACTCTGCAGCTTCACCCTTAAAAATACTTAAAATACACAGGATCAGAAGGGCTGTGGCATCACAGAAGCAGGTACAAGGTTTTGAACACCCTTCCAAGTGCTAATTCCTATGCAGAAGTTGTGTTGCTCTGGCATTGTCAAGCAACATTTTGGCAGTGTTGATACTTAACATTTTTTCTCTCAGTCTCTGCTACCTTGTGTTACACTTTCTGAGAGTCTGTCAGCTTCTTCTTGCTTCATAGGTTCTAGGGTTTAGGGTTTACTGATCTCTTGAGACCTTACTTGACCTGTGCTAATTTCTACACATTTTTTCCTAGATGCAAACTCCAGCAGTTCAAGCTTTCAGATCTGATGTATCGCTAGGAGAGAAGCATCTAATACTTCTGCAAAAAAATTCAAACGCTAGCTGATGAAACTGCAATGTTACATTTGCTGAGTGCACAGGTCTCTCAGTTTACACGAGAAAGTTCATGGAGGCAATGGTATCTTCATCATTTGTCAACCCTAAATGAGTCATGTCCTTCTGAATCATCTTCGTTGCCGCTTCCAGCTTCTCTTTCCAGCTCTCAATCTCCTTCAATAGAGGTGGCAACGCTTCATTAGCAACGACAAGCCTGTCCTTCAGAGACTGTATCTCCGATGTCCATTTCTCTTCTTCCTCCCTCTCCTCCGCAGTGAGATTTTCTTCTTCACCTGCTTTGGACAGAGAGATAACCCCTTATACTCCCGGCAAGAGTCCTAAAATAGTTGGAGCCTCCATTTGACGGCATTTGCAGCAGCAATAAGAAGAGCGACACAAAGAAGACTCGAAGTTCTTTCACTCACCTGCTTCTTCTTCTTGTGTAGTATGGCCGTTGCTGGAATCACGACGCCTCTTTCCAGGGTTCAGGCCAGCAGCTCGCGAGGTGAAGTAATCAAGCCCCTTCTCTCGGAATGCCGACACTCTGCCGGCGAGGATTCTGACTTCCTCCTCGAGATGCAGGAGCTCTACTTCCTCCTCGTCGACTTCTGAAGCCATATCTTCCCCGACGACGACAACGGCCGACCAAGGGACCTCCTCGCCTTTCCCGGCTACCTCCAAACCCTAAACCCTGTCTTGCATCCTCAGAAAATGCTGCTTCTCAACAAAAGCAAGAAACTAAAGAAAGCGCAGCAGCGTCTTCTCGAGGAATTTGGGGGAAAAAAAATCAAAAAAAAACCCTGATTCCTTGTGAAAGAAATACCCTATTTTCAATAATACATCATCACATTATGTTACGTCTTTTTTAATAAACCAATTTTTAATTTTAAAAAAATTCATGGTCCATTCATATTTCATACCATTATTTGTATATATATGGTCTTTTACAATTTCTTATGCATGAATACTACAAATATATGTTTTTATTGAAATTTTGTACATTTGTAATAAAGGTAAATAACACAGCCATATGTTTTTACTTTTGTAATTCAATCTCGAGAGGTATTTTATTTTATTTTATCTTTTCACATCATAGAATTTTTTTAAATTCTTGGATTCAATTTTATAATTTAATTTTCCATCAATAATTGATTTTTAAGTAACATTTTTGTTGAATTTGTAATAATATTAATTTCATGATTCATCCTTTATTGTTGTGGAGGGTCGATCTTTACAATATCAAGATTTATTTGAGTTTATAAAAAAATAGTGTTTGGAATTATTCCTGCTCTTGATGAAAAATGTCAACTTGGGCTTCACGCTACTACACACTATCAATAACCATCAATGGATGAAAAAAATGAATTGATTTTGTGAAAATTAGGTTTAATTCAAATGAATCTATTGAATTACATGGTATGAAATTTCAAGTCAATTCAAATCAAATCATTTAAATTTTTTTGATTCAAATACATTAAATGGAATTCAAATTCAATTCAATTCAATTCAATGCAAAATTAAGTGAATTCAAATTCAATCGAAGATAATTAGGATGCAAATCGATACAAAATGTATTGGAAATCTACTTGTAATTACAATGTTGAAAGAAAAACCTCTAAAAGGGGACAAATTGGAAAAAACACCTCTTTACTTGGGAATTGTTGTAAACATATTTTAATTTGGAACTATCCAAAGAATGACAAATCCAAAAGGACAACTTATGGAACCTAAAGCTATCCTACCTAAACTAGTTTTGATGAATTGTTATCGTTAGAATTATTAATATTTGGGGTTCATTTTCAAATTAAAGCATTTGAGATTTTTTTAATGATGTTAAATCCATTTCAAACATTTGCAACTTATTTTCTATAATGTTTACCATTGAATTTTTTTCTTGTGTTAAACACAATGAACTTTGAGCTTTGTGACCAAAACTATGGTCAACCATGGATTAGAGTTAAATCCAAATTAGGCAAATAATTTTGAGTAGTTTACACCATATGGAATATTAAAAAGAATAAGGAAGATGCAAAATGGATAATTTACTTTAAAAATTACATTTTGATAATGTGTGGGGTGAAATGATTATATGTTTATGTGAGAATAAAATATAAAGTTGTGTTGAACCTTCAACTATATCACACAATGTACAATAATTCACACAAACACAATCCACTATTATGTCAAAAACATGTTCAAGTTTTGTTAAATGAATTCCAACTATTGAATATTTAATTAGTTATATCATGTCAAATATTTATTTTAACATTCCATTCATGAGATGTTCAAATTAACATTTGTACAATTTTATTTTTAATGTCACTAGTCTTTAAAATGAATATAATTGTTAATCCATTATGAATAATAGTGGTTTTTTAAAATTCATCCTTTATGTGAAAAATTTTGTGTTAATTTTTTTTGTAATGGAAACTAATGCACAATTTTTTAGCATGAGTTATAATTCTTCTAAGATTTCACAATAAAGTTTTTCACACATTTGCTTTAGGGTTCACACACATGAAAACATTACAATTTGAATGCAATTTTCTTATTAGATATTGTAATTGTGCACATGACACAATTTCAAAATATGTGTTATGTATGACAATGAATAAATGATTCACATTCATATATGGGTATCTTGACATAAGTCACATTTGCAAAGTGTTTGCACTCATTTGGTAACAAACTTGACTTTTGTTCAAAAGTCAAAAAAAAATTGATTTTTAAAAATAAAATGTAAAAGAGGTTGGGTTTTATGTTTACATTCTCTTCAACTATAACCTTTGAAGTTGATTGGATGTTATGAATTGTGATTTCAAGAGTTGAAAACAACAACATCAAATTACAATATTATATCATATGTTGCACATATGATGTTTAAGAGTTTTTGTGAACAATATCAATTCTACACTTCCAATCTAAATGTTGTGAATTATGAAAGTTTGAGGATTTGTTGCATCTTTTAGCACATATTTTGCAATGCAATGATTCATTTTTCCATTGCTAGTTTGCAATTGTTGTATAAAAAATGTCATTTAGTTTTCCTAATTGATCCCTACACTTAATAATCCCTTGTATTTACCTTAAAACTATTGGACCTTGTCCATGGTGGTAATTGTTGACATTGATTTCATTATGTTGATTTTCAAATAGGAAGATTAAGAAACATGGGACATGCTAGGACTAAGTCTCATAGGCATGCAAGATTTTATTTATGGAATTAACATTTTTTAATAAATTGTTGTAGCTATTTGTGATAGAATTAACTTGCATGAGCTTTTGTTTTCAATGTATATAGAGGTTTCATTAATGATAATGCAAATTATTCTTTTATTGCTTTTATTTGAATTTTTTCTTCTCTTTGAAAATTCATGAATTGTGTCTTCCCATGTTGCATTATGGATCTTTAATTGCAAAATTACAATGCCAATGGATTCTAAGTGATATGATTTTCAACTTTCAAGCTTCTATGGTTATCAAGTACTCAAGTTTTAGTTTATTTGGTTATGAAAAATTTCAAGTTTTCAAGTTTTAGCTTATTTGGTTATCAACTTTTAAACTTCTTTTGTATTATTTAATTTCTTGGTTTTGGATTTTCAACTTTTTAACTTATTTAGTTTTTCAAATATTTGGTTTTCAAGTTTCTATTTACTTGATTACTAAGTTTTTTGAGTATCAAATTTTAATTACTGACCTATCGAAGTTGTTTATTTTGTTTGGTTTCAAATTTGGTTGATATGTATAAACTTCATGTGAACTTTACATAATCATGATCTACAATATGAAAACCTCATACATATTATACAAAAACACAATCTACAATTACAAAACCATATTGGTTATTAATAGGTCACCTTGTTGATCATGCTTGCATTGATATTCCAAGCTCCAAATAATGGATTGATTGAAGGAGTCAAGACTTATTGGCCCAATTACCATAAACTTACACATTGGGTGAATGCATGGTTGAATGGTTCACTATTGGTGTTACAATGGTCATTTTTGTAAGGTGAATTGTTTTTAAATGTTCAATGTGGTGAATAAACTAATTTTGAATTTGTTAATTGATAATTTATAAGACATTAAAATGATGATTATGAAAAGTTTTGTAAAATCATATTTCGAAAATAATGCATTCATTATCAATAAAGAACTTTTGAAATTAAAAAAACATGGCCTAGTCAATTGATTGGATTGTTAATAAATTGATGAATTTGTATTAAATTGTACTCCAAATTATTTATAATGATTAAGTATGTTTTACATAATGAAATAATAAATTCAAGTGTGAAATCTTTTGTTAAAAAAATTTAGCCAAATGATATTTATAGACTTTTGAAAGGTCAAAATTTTATTTTATTTTCAAAAAAAAATTCAAATGGGAATTTTTTTTTAATCTCAAATTTTTTATGTTTAGCAAACATGCTTTTAATTTTTTAACATTGGCTATCATTCATGTGGATTTTATGGGTTTTCCTTTTAGGATTCCAAGTGTCATCCACCATAATGAAAAACATTAATAACTTCTGATATAGGTTTTGACCTAGGCTTAGAAGGTTCCATAAGTGGGTGACCATCTGGTAATTAAAAATTACAATATCAAAATCTTTAAAATAAACAATCATGTCCGTTTGATCACTTTTTAAAAACTTGCCGTGAATTTGTATGGAATGTTTATTTGTTAAAAATGAACCACTCAACCATACATTCATATTGCTTTGCATTTAAATTTCCCAACCATGTTTCAAATAACAATTGTGATAAAAATATATTATGGTTTATTTAAGATTTTTTGTTCAAATAAAAAAAATGTCACACTAAATATAACCTTCTATAATGTTAATGTTATAAAGATGGAACCTTTCATGGTCATGCCATCTTGTTGACTAGGTGATTTTTGCCATGACTACCTAGTTTTTCCCAAGGAACATTTAGCATCCTCTAATGATGAATTGATGGCACAACATCTTAATTACAAGGTGGACATGCATCCTAACTATTTTTACAATCAACTTAATGTTTGCTTTGTGAAATATATCATGAAAAAAATTTAAAAATGTTAGTATTGATACAAGACCATCTTTCAAAGGTGCAAAAAAAATTCAAAATTCATAATTTTCACCAAATTCATGGTCTTTTGTTTACACTAAATCCCTAAGGTGTAAAATTCCCATTATAAAGGGGACTAGGATGAGAGAACATTACGATCTAACCTTTCATTTTTGGAATTTGGTCACCCATGACCTTTTGTGACCATACATGAAGGCGATTGGATAATGTTTTCATGTGAACATGACAATTTTTTAGGGTTTTGTTTTTTATTTTCAATGACCGTCAACTTTCTACATGTTGACAATGAAAATTATTTTGTCACTGTTTATTAGCTACAACAATTACTGTTTCAAGGAAGCTTATGAGCATGGGTAGGAAGTTTTATTTGTTTATGTGTTATGAAAAATAGATCAACACTGAATTATGGAAGGCTAGGGAAGTTGTGGCATTGAATGGAAGTTTGCATAGTAGGATGGTGGAAGGCAAAATAAGAAGGTGAATTCAAGAGCAATGCAAGTAAGTTTTAGTTTTTCTTCTTTCTTCATCAGTTTTAGGAGATAGTAAGTTGAATTAATTGTGATTAGTAATTATTGATTTCTGCTGCGCTAGTAATTGCATTATGGCAAGCAATGTGTCTTTAGTCAAAATAAATTATATAAGGAGTTGATGCTGAAGATTGATGATGAAAAGAAGGAAGTCCAAACTGTAGAAAAAAAGGCATGTAGAAAGACAAATATGCATTTAGAATGGGGATCTTTGTTGCATCTCTCTTTAATCCATGTTGTAGGATAGGTGTCTGAGTGAATACTAGAAGCTTCAATGGGGTGTCCTTGGGTTGGGCATAATGAGATAAATGAGGACATGAATGGGAAGTTCATAGAGATGTATTTGCAACCTTTTCTTGCACAAAAACTTATATTTCTTGAGTATTTTAAATAAATTCAAGCTATACCTTAGTAGATTTTAAACTTTTAATGTATGGTTTTGTACATGGCAACTAACTATCTGCTGTCACTATGACAAGTTTGTGAGGGTTCACACATATGTAACAATTGACAATTTACACATAGAATATTGACCCTTGTTATGTCAAATTAATAGCACTAATGAAATTTTTGATAAACATTGGGTTTACGATCTCCACAATGTAAGTGTTGGAATTGATAATGTTGTAGAATTCCCAGGATTTATGTTTCTACTTTGAGTTTCTTATGCACAAGATATTGTTTTTCTTTACCCCTTCTCTTTGGTTACACTTTATCCACCATAAAGCATTGCCTTGAGTGAATCAGATTTCACACTAATAACATGATAAAAACCCCAAGTTTTTTTGTGTTGCATTTAAACATGATAGATATCCCATCCATAAACTAAATAAGGATATTTTGAAATCCTAATTTAACATTTCCTCTACCAATTATTAGCTTTAAATAAATTTATTTCTCAAGAATGTGAAGTTAATAGTGTAAGTGTTGGTTCACCTTAGCCAACAAGCATAATGTGAAACTTATTGTGAATTTAAAAATATATAGATTGCAAAGAGTACGTGGAAAAGAAGGTACTTATAGGAAGGATATTATGCGTACTATTTAAAAGTGGGAGAAATCTTTCATTCTTGAGGATTAGTTATATTCATGAATGTAAAGTGCTCTCTAAATTACCTACAAGAAAATTTCTGCCATCGCTTTATGAGTAAGACATAAGTTCCTTCGTCAAGTCCAAAAACGAAATAGATCTTTTGACAAAATTTTTAGTAGGTCAAAAACTTTATATAAGACCACCTTTTGACAATTCCTCAAATTTTTCTTAAGATTCATGACTTTGGATTGTTTTGCATTTCTTGCAAGTTCACGAAAATTTTATGTTCTTATGATACAAATATGATAAAAAAATTGTGATAATATTTTGTATAGGGGAAGGAGAGATTTTGAGTTTGTGAGACTAAAAGGTTGGTACCCAGGTGAACCAACACCCATGGTGGTACCTTCATCTTTTGGACGAGGCTTTTTATTGACCATATTAAACCCAAAAGTTGTTAGATTTGAGACCTTGAATTAGTCTAAACACAAGATATTTGTAATATTTAGAAATAATATAGACCATGGTGCCAATCAATGTTGGCGAGTTCTCAAATTTAGATAAGTTAAGTTCTCAACTTTCTAAATCAGAGGTTGGAAGTTTTCTTGGAACTATCATTGGAATCGAGTCAAGGAATGAATTTTTTTTTCAAAATTGAATTAGAAACTAAATTAAGAGGTTATCCCTTTTAAACAAGTTTAGGTTCTCTACCTATTAAATTCTATTCACATACCTATTCACTTCTCCTATTCATTAGATGAGGTGTCTCTCAAGTTCAATTTTTTTTAAACCACAACATTTAGCCAATTTGATTGGCCCATCACTCAAAAACAAAAAAAATGAAACTATGGAGGCTCCCCAAAATAGAAGGTTACATTTTGAAGTACAGAGTTCTTCCCTTTTGGCCCACCTATATCGGTGAAAGGAGGACAACATTTGCTAAAGCATATGGGATAAAATCGAGGTGCTATTAGGAACTCTTTGAGGAACATGTCAAGAACTTGGGAACTCTTTGCTTTGACCACCCCTCCCCTCCCTCCCCAAAAAGGAAAAAACAAAAAAAAAGAAACTTGCATGGAAAGTTGAGGCTCCACTCTCCACATGGAACATAACTTGAAAAAACAAACTCCCCACTCCCCCACAAGACAAAAAAGGGAGGTCCCTTCACTCCATGAAGCCACTTCTCATTGGTTGCATGGAACTTCTATTTCCTAAATTTGGCTGCCATTAGTTTTGGCCTGGATTAATAGCCCTTCCGAAGAACACTCTACCTATCAAACAAGTTCAGGTTCTCTATACATAAAGTTAGAGTTATATTTGAAAAACCATAAGCTTGGCCTTACATTTTATACAAGTTATTGCATTTGATTGGTTGTACATAATTAATTATTATTATTATATAACGTTTATCTTGAATTATGTGTGTACTAGTTGAACAAATACATTAAGAAATAAATAAAAAATGGTGTGTGATGGAGATGAAAGTGGGACCTTGTCCATGAGCTGCTTGCTAGAGTGATTTGAAATTCTTTGTGAAAAATGAATAAAATTGAAGGTTTTGAAAAATTCCAGAGAACTGGTCTCAAGACCACACCAGAGGAGGTTCCATCAATCAAAAACCTTGGTTAAGGGTCGCTTGCTGCATTCAGCAAGATCCTCCTCCTCCTCCTCATCATCATCATCTCCAGAAAGCTCATAATTATCATCAGCATCATGATCACTCCCGCATTCTTTTCTTCATCACTTGCTCAGAAAATCACGCAGATAATAAGTAGCAGCATGTTTAGAAGTGGTTCAAGTGTTTACACTTACAGCAGCAGCAGCTGCAGCACAACCCAACTCCTTGGGTCAAATTTAGTAAACTCTTGCCCAAGAGCTGTCGAGTTTGTGATGAGTTTGTGAACACCAGTTTGAGCTTGAGATTATTGGTTGCAAAATCAGAATTTTATTTATTTGTTTATTCTTCTTCTTCTTCTTCTTCTTCCTTTGGGGTTTGTGTTTTTCTAGTGGTGATGTTTATGAGTTGCAATCTATGAGTTGTGTTCTTGATGATGATGATGATGATGAGAGAGACTCGATAGAAGGTGAGGGTTGCAGATTTTCTGCATGATCAAGTCTGGAGATGTTTTGTTCTTGAGCTTTTTTGGGGAGGAAGTTCGTGATCTGAAGTCTAGTATTGCAACCAACTTAGATATGTTGCCGTATTTGGAGTTGGGCTTCCTCTACATTTTGACACTATGATGAGAGAACGAGAGCCTTCTAGGGTCGGAAGGAAAGCGCGAGGAGCCGCTGCGGTGGTGGCAGCAGTTTGCGCATCCAGCGTTTCTTACTGGCTTCGATTGCTGCTTGTTTTGGCCACTGCTGCGTTGCTTGTGTTGGTGTGCTTGCCGGACGCTGCTAGTCTTGGAGGTGAGAAAAAACCTCGAAGCTCCTGTTATTGCTTTCTTTTTTATTTGCTAGTCTGGATGGACGTTGTTGTTGTTGTGCGAAGAAGACGTACTACTCTGTCATTCTTCGGTGATCTCACACTTGTGTAGATAAAATTCCAGGATGTCATCAAAAAACTTCCGATCACGGCTGTCTGAATCTGCTGCAGCAGCCGAAATCAGAGCGGCAATCCACGTACAGAGACCAACAACAACAACAACAACAACAGCGTCTTCTTGCAGCACTTGCAGCAGCAGCAGCAGCAGAGAGGCCGGTGTTTGTGGATGCTGCCGTGTCCTTCCCAGAGCATGTACTCTTGCTATTGAATTCCACTCTTTTCCATGAAGAAGAAGCTGGTGGTGGCGAAAGCAGCAACCCTAGGAATCTACTGTATGGAGATCATCAGCAGGAGGAGCTGGTCATGTGTATATATGGTGCTCATGTTAGAACTAAAGTGCTAGCCATAGATCAAGGGTTTGTACGCTGTGAGCACCCAAGCAGCAAAACCTTGAAAGCATCCTTGGTAGGAAAATTCGTCAGTCTCCAGATTCAGAGACTAACAACAAGGCAGCTGCCATCGAAAGCACAGTATGGTGCAATCTCTTGGAAGAAAGTGGTTTACCAGATAGTGGTGTACGAAGAGGAGGGTTTTGTGCTCCTTTTTGCCAAGGGAATTGTGGTTACCAAGAAAGGAGAAGCTCCTCAAGGCCTTGAATGTGTGTTTGGAAACACTTTTCGTACTCAGGTGACAGAATCATGCCAGGAGAATTTCCGATGCCCTCTTCCTCCACCTCAACAAAGAGATTCTTTTGTGGGGTTGCTGGTTCACTTGCAGCTTGCAAATGGCACACGATTCCCATCTGTTGTAAGGTACAGCCGCAACACCACCATTATAAGAGATAATCTGCACAACTCCTCCTCAAACAAAGCTGCAGTAGCTGATGATTTCACCAAACAAGCTTCTGTCAGTGACATCAAAACTGCTGCGGATTTGGAGAGACACAGCTTAGAGGATCTGGAGAAGAGCAAGAAAGACATGACAATCTGTGCATGCACCATGATCTGGAATGGTGCCAAATTCTTACGGGAATGGGTCATGTTCCATGACCGAATGGGCGTGGAGAGATTTTTCCTGTACGACAATAACAGTGATGACGATCTCGACTCTGTTGTGAAGAGCTTGCAATCTAGTAATTTCAATCTGAGTAGACATGTGTGGCCATGGCTGAAAACCCAAGAAGCAGGATTCTCTCATTGTGCCTCTCAGGCAATGCCAATCTGTGAATGGGTTGCTTTTATCGACCTTGATGAGTTCCTCTTCCCATCCTCTTACATGAAGGGTTTAAACCAACAATCGAATGTCGGCAATCAGAAGCTTAATGTGGATCTGTCATCAGAGGGAAACTCATCATCGTCAATGGTACAACTACATAGCTATGATCTGATTCAAAACCATTGCATTGAAATTGGACACAAATGTGCAAAGGAACTTAGGAGCTTGTTTTTTGGAGCACTGTTTTTTTGCAATTCCCTGTTGTTAGGGTTGGAGACTGTGTAGATTGACTTTTGTACTGCCTGATTTTTGTTCATTTTCGGTCTTTTTTTTTTTCCCTTTTTGGGGGGTGGGGGGCAGGTAGTACCAATATCCAACCAAGAAAGATATCAAACTACTCAGGAGAAACATGATGCAAGTGAGCATGCTGCTGGGGTGTCAACTGTGGAGACAAGTGTTGTTGGATCACCATTGCAACACATGCTTGTTCATCAGAATAGTATAGTTGAAGGCAAAATGGGGCAGTTGAAGATTCCTTGCTACACATTTGGGGCTTCGGGTCTGGTGGCTCTTCCCAGCAGTGGTCAGATTGTGAATTATATCTGCAGGATGAGGGCACCAAAACGAGTCAAATCAATTGTTAGATTGGTGGCACTCTCACCCACACTATGTAGCCAGGTTCATCACTTTCATCTTCGTAGCACATTTCAGGAGGTGCGGGCCAATATTGGTCAGGCAGCTGTCTACCACTACAAGTATCAGGTATTGAAGGTTTTTGTTTCTTTTCATATAACACAGTTTCATGAATTGCAGTTTCTATTGATTTCTCTTTGAGTTTCCTATGTTGCTGCTTTTTTCTTGACTTCAGAGTGCAAACAAGTTTGTATACATTCAGTACCCATACCTTGATTTAGCACCAAGCTATATTAAGATCCTGCACATGCAGCAGTGATCCTACTGCTTTCTGAAGTCATGAAAACATGCAATGATCTTAGTAGGATCACAGCTGTTTTTGTTTGGATCTTTATGAACTGTTTAATCAAGTTCATGGCATATGAACAACAAGCTTACCAGATGCAAGAAAGTTGACCTTGCGAGAGGTGTATGTGAGAATCATTGTCCTGGCATCAACTAATTTTTTCCATTTCTTATGTTCATGCAGGTCTGGGAGGATTTTAAGACCAAATTTGTCCATCGAGTAGCAACATTTGTTCCTGACTGGAGTGATAATTACAAGTTGAACCATGTGGATAGAACCCCTGGCTTGGGTACAAAGGCGGTAGAGCCACCTGCATGGGCAGAAAAGTTTTGTGAATTGAATGATACTACACTTCGAGATTTTGCACTTAGCCAATTCCAAAGAAATAAATCTAGCAGCGAGCTGATTTGGGAGTCTCATGCTAGCAGATCATAACATGAAATGAATCTCCATATGCATTTAGAAAATTGTAAAGGACTTGAAGCTGGTGGAGAGGATTTTAAACTCTGGATCTCATGGTACAAACCTTGATGATCTGTACACCTTTGGCAAAAAGGAGAGCCAAGATCTGCCTCTCTTTCACCTGTGTTTCTGATGTGGTTTTGTGAGGTGAGCAGCTTGAAGTTCTGAGTTGGAGGAGTATTCACAAGACTCTGCTTGCTATAGCCCTTGTTGGCTACCCATTGCCCAGTTTGCACAGAGCAAGAGGAGCTTGGGAACAAGCAATTGAGTTGAGTTGGAAATGCGGACCACTGGTGACAGCCTTCATGAAGGCTCTGACACACCACTGGAGAATCAATTACCTTGACAGAAGAAGGACCTTTGTACAAGCTTACCAGAAACTCACAGTTCTTTGCAGGTTCTTTGTGTAGGGCATTGCTAAAACAAGGGCCCCACACAAGGCTGGTGTTGAGGTGGTGTGTGCCCAACAGAAGAGCGGAGAAGATTTGACTAGGTCATACATACATTTGAGCATCCCCACCCATATTGCCTATTTAGGCTTGCATCAATATTTCTCACATCCATTATTTATATATTACTTATTTATGTATCTCAAGCCCCACCCATAAACTCTGAAAAGCCGGAGATCACTAATAGCAAAGCAAGTGGGCCCATTAACTAATCTGATCACTCAATAACAGTGGGAGATTGCATTGTGGAGACTAATCAAGCAATCTTGCCAATTCACAGTAGGATTTAAACTGCGCAGTGGCTAGCAAACGTCATTCTATGCAGTGTCAATAGTTGTGCCAAAATCACTTTTTTGAATTCAATGACGCACTGGTGAGGATATTTTAAATATGAGCATGTTTTCTGCATTTTTGTATACTACAGGAAGTTACTGAGTCGAAGGATACAGGTTGAAAATGAATACACAATACACAAGCTTTCCCATCACAGAAATGATGGTGAAGGTAAACTTGGTGTACATAGAATATGAGTAAAATCAACAGCAGACCAGCTCTTGAATACACAACACACAAGCTTTCCCATCACAGAAATCATGGTGAAGGAAAAATTGGTGTACATAGAATATGAGTAAAATCAACACAGACCAGCTCTCGAATCTTGAATAAACAACACACAAGCTTCCCCATCACAGAAATCATGGTGAAGGAAAAATTGGTGTACATAGAATGTGAGTAAAATCAATAGCAGACCAGCTCTCGAATCTAGAATTTGACCTCAGCCGCAAAAGTACTACTCTGTTGTTATAATTCATCTCTTAGTTGTCTGGGCCAGCAAAGAAACTCAATGATGTGTTTGCTTTATCAGCTGCTCAGAATCAAGAGGTTCTGGGGAAGGCCAAGACCAGTGTATTTTGCTGGTCTAAACCCTAAAACCCTAAACAAAAGAATTTGGGAAAATTTTGGAATTTTAATCACCAGTCCACACCTAAGTTGCAATGTTAGAAATTGTTAATTTTTGTAGGTGTGTAGATTAGGTTGCAAACTCCGAAAGAAAAACTTAATTTTAATTATTAATTCACATCATGTGTGAACATGTTGAAATGATGTTAAGAACATTGATGATAACTTGCAATGATACAGAATGTTGATATTTGTAAGTGTGTATTAGAGTGCAAATTCCAAAGAAAAATTCAATGTCAATTATTAAGTAACATCATGTGTGAACATGTTGAAGTAATGTTTAGAAAATTGATGATAACATGTAATATTAGGAATTATTAATCTTTAGAGGTGTGGATTAGGTTGTAAACTCCAAAAACAAATTCAATTATTAATTAACATCATGTGTGAACATGTTGAAATGGTGTTCAGAAAACAATTGGTAACTTGCCATGTTGAAAATTGTTAATTTTTGTAAGTGTGAATTACATTGCAAACTTCAAAAAAACATTCAATTTTAATTGTTAACAAAACATAATGTGTGGACATGTTGAAATACTGTTTAGGAAAAACTATTGTTGATATAACTTGCAATGCCAAAAATTGGGGTACCATGACTCATGGCACTTTGTTTGGTGTTAAGGTAATGTTAGCTGCAAGCCAAGTGTGGCCAAACATTTAGTGTAGAAGAGCAATGTTATTATAAATAATAAAAAAAAAGAAAATCTACTGAAAATTTTTCATCACAAATTTTTTCAGTAACACCCACTTAAAATTTAAAAAATAAATTATATAAATAAAATAAAATATTTTTAATTTTAAAAATTTATAAAAAATTAAAAAAAAAAAAAAAAAAAAACTACACAAGACATGGTTTATTTTTTATGGTGACAACTGAAATGGGCCCCATTTTCCTTTTCAGTTGTTGGAAAAAGTGCACTGTATGTTGTGTCAGTTGTAATTATTTGAGAATACACTCATGGAGTAATACACTCTGTGAATGTGATATTGCTGACAATGGGGAGTCCTTTATCGGACTTCACTGCATCATTGGTGGTACATTGAAAAGAACCTGAAGCCTAGAGAGAGAGAGGTCCACAATAATTAAATGATAAAAGTAAGGAATGCCATCAAGGGGTTATTAGTAAGCTTCAAAGTTCACATTATTTGTGACCTATATTTTAGTTACAATAATGAGTAACATAGTAATAATGCACATAATAGATAATAAATGTTTTAAGCTTCATTTGTCTTGATCTTGGCAATTAACTATATACAACATGTTTTGTTTTCATGAAAATTCTTAGATTTTATATTTGCCAATGCCAATTTGCATCGTTGAACCTCTCTAAACCATTGATTCCCAACTTTTGAATCACATTGGAAACGTGTTTTGGCACTTGTGTACAAGTCCCAGGAAGGGGATACATCACCGTATGGCTGATTATGACTATCAATTTCAGCTTCATGTAGGTGAGTTGCATTGTGCAATTTGAACGGAGGTCAAGTTTTGTAGGTTAGGTTTAGATACAATTTGGAGAACAAATTTCCCAACAACCTTACAAAAAAAACTATTAAAAAATTCAACACTTTTAACACAATTTGAGAACCAATATGTTTAAACTAGAAAAAAAAGAGTCATGGTTTAGTTTTTTTTTGTTGGTTTGATGGCGGTGGTGGTGGGGGTTTTATTATTGTATCTTGCAAAATCATGAGTAGTCGGAAGCCAATCATTGAGAAGAGAAAAAGGAGGAGGAAAAAAAAAGGAAAAAAAAAAAAGGAGACAATCAGTTTGCAAACTAAGCATGAGTGACTTTTTCACCCAATATGGCCCTTTACTTCAATTTCGCCAACTAAGCATGACAAGTGGCTTTTTACCCTATGCCCTACAATTTTCAAGTTCACCAACAACACCATTATTGAGTGGTTTTTCAAACTTGTTGAACTCATGCCTCCTCTATTATGAGGGTGGTGGTTTTAAGATATTTTTTAACATAACAAAGGCAACATGGTTTCATGACCCTCCTTTTTCAAGCTTCGACAACTCTAAGATATGAATCCTTCCAAAAATGGGATGGGCTATAAATTATAATACCCAACATCTAACTGGCTTAAATGGTGAATTGAACCAACAACTACTTGTTAGGTCACAATGGGGGGGGCCTCTTCATATAAAAACTAGTGATAACTAGTTGTGGACATGAGTGCAATGGACATAGGACAACCAATGTTTTCTTTTTGGGCGAATTCTCACATTTTTTGACCTGAAAATAACGATTTCAACATGTACAGAGGACTTTTGTGAAAAAGTGTCCCTAGTTATGAAAATATTTTCTTTTGGAAATTGTCAAAGGTTCCAGCAAGTCGCTAAAATAAAAAACTATTCTTCAAAAATCATTTATTTTCATATTTTTCCTATAGTTAAATTTGGTTAAATCTTCATATATATGATTGCCAATTTGACTACATCACAAGATTGGAAAAAAAAACCCTGAAGATGAGATAGAATTTTTAGAATTTTTAATGATTTTTGAATTAAAAATGTAGTGGCAAGAAAGCTAAGCTAAAGGGGCAATGCATCCATGACCAAAACCATCTGAACATGTGAAAATGGGCAATGAAAAACTACTCAATGAAAGCATGTTCATCTAGACTAAGTTCCAACTTCAAAGGGATTTAACCTGGCAATATAATATAGATCTTATTTGTGTCCATGTCTTTGCATGCATGTTAATTTCAAAAACCGTCATAATTGATACATATGTTGCCTTAAGGAAAAAGTTATGTATACTTAATCCGTAGAACATTTATTATTTAAATTCTAATATTGCCAAAAAAAACTTATATCTTTCCAATATGGTTTCAACCTACATTCTACCCAATACAAACTATGGCTAAATCTTTTGGTAGTATTAGGTTGATTATGAAATGATATCCTTTGATAGAAAGGACCTAGCCTTGTTATTTGATGAAACTTGGGTTCCGCATTGCTACGTGTTACTAGCGACGATTTTCTTTCTTATTATGTTCTCACACGATTATCAATAATTTATTATTATTTATGTCAATATTAAAAACAATTTCGATTAATATAAATATCATGGACATGAGAAGGGACATTCTAATTTGTTTTTTCATATCCATTTTGGTGGGTAAGGAAAGGGGTGAAATAATTATAAAGATAAGAAATAATTATTAAGAAAGAAGTGAGATATCTTATTAAGATAAGAAATAATAATTAGAAAAAGTGTGAGGTAGTTAGGCTTGGAAATGGGAGAGTTATATGTGCAAATGTTTTTGGAATTGGGTAGAGATGACCTTATGAAAGGTAATGCAAAATCAATAAGGAGCATACAAAAAATTATAGAAAACCACCCATATACTAGTTTTTTGAGATATTCATCACTTGAAATTTTTAATTTGTTTTTTAATAACTTGAAAACATAA
>Ga0209208_10002855_pt1 | contig 24827 bp, 19 predicted proteins | sample S1TSphfallax_3_FD_187694 | JGI IMG/M metagenome (GOLD analysis project Ga0209208, IMG submission 187694) | Host-associated microbial communities from peat moss isolated from Minnesota, USA - S1T2_Fd - Sphagnum fallax MG (SPAdes) (version 2) | ecosystem: Host-associated > Plants > Peat moss >...
TTTCAATTTTGGTGATTTAGCACTAGGATGTATCATCTAGTGATGATCACTCCAAAAAGGATTTAACCCTTCATGGTGACAAGTTCTTAGAAAACTCTCTCAAAACAGTTAGAAATTCTGGTACAAACCTTACACCTGACTTAATACTATGGGCTTGTCTAAATCTGGCAAACTCTTTTTTTGGGGATGTGATCAAATTTGGTGAAATTTGCAAGAATCTGTGACAAAATATTCAAATCCTGTGACAAAATATTCCGATCTTTTGATTTTGTTGGGGGGTACAATTTGCACCAGTTTGCTAGAATTTTATTTTTTTTCTGGTTCCCATGTTGGAAAATTTAACATTCCTGAATATTCTAATCAATTCTCTCTGTTCTCTCCTTCCACAGCACTTTTTGCCTTTTGGAAAAAGATTTAGGAAAATTTTTAATTCACACCTTTTTTCGTTAAATTCACACCATTTCTTCGCGCATCCGATTATATGCAGATTAAATTTGAGTGTGTCTGCCTCACCCCCCTGATGTTCATTTGACTTAGGAATTTATATTATACAATTTTCTTTCAAATATATCATAATTTTATTAATAACTTTTCATCTAGACATCAGGGGGGTGGGGCAGACACACTCAAATTTAATCTGCATATAATCGGAGACGCGAAGAAAGGGTGTAAATTTAACCAAAAAAGGTGTGAATTTAAAATTCTCCTAGATTTTTATCATTTTTGAAAATCATAGAACTTGCCAAGATATGTTATGGTAGGCCAGCTTTAGACTAGGAGTCAGGGGTGAAAAAACTAGGGGCCAACTTTGAGCATTTTTTGTTGGCTTGTTGTTTGGCCCCCAACTTTCTAATAAATGCTACAACATTGATGTCAGTCAGGATATTAATTAAATACTGGCAAATTAAAAAATTGGCTTTCCCAATATATTAAAAATTGGCTTTCCCAAATTCGTTGCTAATAGCTATATCCTTATTTAGCCTTGGGGGGCCAATACAAGGCCATAAAGTCCAGCATTTATTTATTAGTAACTTGGGGCACATTGAAAAGACTTACTCTATTTCAGCCTTGACTCCTAAGACTCTAGTGTAAAACCGGTGGGGCTGATTTCCACTTTTGCACCAATAGGAATGCTTGATATGAGTTGATCCTTGGCCTTGACTCCTTGTGTAAATTGGGCATTAGTGTGATTCTCTTAATTGGTGGGTTGGGGTAGGGGGGGAAGGGCCAAGTTATGTTATTCTAACTAAGTGGTGGGTATTTACAAGGCTATATGGTAGTATATTTATGACTCATATCATATTACTTAGTTGTGGAGACTCCAAAAGTTCAAATTTTCTCTCTTTTGTGATGGGCATCTTTGATTGGCCCATCACCACAAAAAAAAATTAAAATTCAATCTTTGGACAATACCAAAATGGACATGTTGTAATCTTTCTCTTTGGGCTACTTATATAGGTGACAAGAGTAGAACTTAGGGCAAAGGATATGGGAGAAAGTGAGGAGAGCTCTTGAAAACATGAATGGGAACATGAATGGGAATACGGTGAGAACAACAAAACTCTAATGCCCCCACCCTCGCCCAAAAGGAAAAGAAGCTTGGGTCACCTTGGGTGCATGTTGCATTGCCTCATTGGCTGCAAGAAAGTATTTTGCACCCTTGTGTTCTTCACTACTTTTGGCCTAGGTTAATGGTAGGGGCATGAATTATGGGTGTATATATTTTTGGGATGCCTTTCAAGTTCACCTCACCCACCACAACTTACATCTTAGGGGTGTTTTAGATGAGGATCCAAGGGGGTAAGGTCCAACAAAATGGAGCAATCCTATTGGTTGAAAGCAATAAATTGGATCTGAGGCCTTTAGACAAGGATCCAAAACTAATCAAGCCAATTTGAGGTGGCATTTACGTGGCATTTAATGGCATCGTGTTGAAGGGAGGTTCAATTGGTCTAGATCAAAACATGAAGTTAAAAGGAGACCTATTAGTTTGGAGAACCAAGATGTAAGCTAGGGTTTAAGGTTGTCTCTTTTTGAAATTAAAATTGTGCAAAAATGGAAGACATTTTGTGGATTGAGGATATTGTTAAGATCGCACACATCACTCCATTTTTTAACACAACTAATGTTGGCATGATTGGATTTGTAGATCCACACAAGGTTTTATCTTTAAGGAGTGCATTTTCAATGTTTGCAAGTGCACAAAATGAAAGTGCTTAAGAAGTGAGGAGAAAAAATTTGGTCACTTTCACAAGTTGAAGGAGATTACAATTCTCAAAAGATCTTTAAATTGGCTCCCCTTCCCAAAAAGAAAGCAACAAGGAAGAAAACAATTATAGTGATGATGAAAAAGGAAGATGAGAAAAGCAAGAAGGTTGGCAAAAAATGTTGTATGGTGAAATATTACATTTGATTGCACTATGAGAAAAAATTGGAGCTTGAATTTGCTAAAAGTGCAAAAAAAACAAGGTAAATTTCAATTACTTGAAACCTTAGTTGTGCAATAAATTTTTTGAAGAGTTCTTTTTAATAATTTGAAACTTTTTTTTTTTTTTCAATCTAAAACTTGAATGAAGTGACATAATTTTTTAAAACAAATTAAGCCAAAAAAAAATAAGAACATACGATTCAATGCATTGCCATACTAAAAAGTAAGACCACCAATATCTTGTGCCTATGTTCATCCATTGTGTGTGTGGTAGGAAACAATAAACAAGAAAAAAAATAAGAAAAATGAAGGGAAAAATAAAATAAAATGTCTACCTATTCCTTTCACATAAATATCCTTCATTTTTTACTAATTGGACCCTATGCCTTAGACACACTCATTGTACCTTACAAAAGAAAAAAAATGAAAAAGTTCAAATTGAAGGATTCAATCTATCTTAAATTGGTCCTTAAGATTTTGGAATTTTGTCATCTAAAGTGGCCCTTAGTGTATTTGGTTATGCACATTTGCCTAAACCAAGACAACATATTTGTAAATTGTGCTTTAGCAATGGAGATTTGTTTTCCTCTCTCCAATAAGATAAACAACATGATAATTTTGATTTTTCACTTTTCACCATCAACATCTCAATTGTTGATATCTTTGTGTTTAGTTTCATGTTTAGTCTTCCAGATTATGTTTCAATAAATATGATTATTGTTGTTGAAGAGCTCATACTTTGCTTGTGAAACATAAGGTAAAAACAAAGCAAGTTTGGAAAAGGTTGTAATTTTAAAAGAATCCAAGTCAATTTCAATGTCTTTGGTTTGTAGACCGTTTTTCATGGCCATGTAAGCACATAGTTGAAGCTTGTATATTGAATCAAAGTTGCTTTTTTGTTTGATAATCATTTAAATTTTTTTTATTGGTCCACTTTTTGTGCAACATGGCCTCTAGTAATTGCTATAAAGAAATGTGCTAAAAGGCTTATAATTTTATTGTAATGTTATATATGACTAGTGGTTGCCTTAAAACATTTCCAATGGTGGGAGCCATTTGCTCTTTAAGGATTTGGATTAATTGTTTTCCCCTCCCTACCCATAACTTTGGAAAGCAAGATGCCATAAGGTGAGACAATGTTTAAATGGAGAAATTATCGTAAGAGGAAACCAATGAAAAGCAATCATTTTAATGTCTTGTGGTTCTTTTAACCATGCCATAATGTGACACTTTGGCAAGTCAAACCCAAACCCCATCTCACAAGCACCACAACATGGTGAAGCTTCATCTAGATTTTGGCATACAATGCCACCGTTGTAGATGTTCTTCAAACATCCCCAAAAATGCTTAATATGTGGCCCTAGAAAAAAATGTCTCATATCCAAGTTTAGTTTTTTTTTTTTTTTTGCAATGATAAAATTAAAATTGGGACAACAAATAGGTAAATAACAAACCACATAACCAATCATTATGATTAGCCAATTAAAAACAAAGAACATCAATCATAACATATTTATTGCACTTTTCTTTGGTAGGTGCATAGATTGGCTATGGCCTTTACTAGCTTTATTAAACTATGCAAATATTTGGGCCAAAACCATTTTCCTAAAACCAAACAACCATGTTTTGACTTTTTTTCATCCAATTTTATTATGCACATGCAAGGTCACCTGTTGAACACCACTAGGGATGTTCATTTCAATGCATGTTTCGTGCTTTAAGTTGCTTTTGTATGATTAAGGTAAACTGGCCCATCACCAAACACAAGTCAATCACCAAGCATTCATGTAATGCAATCGTTGGCTTGTGTTAGAACAATAAAAATCCTATGGGTGTTGTCTTTTTATCCAATTACCAAACATTTGGTTGAAAAAAAATGTGTTATAGGTTTTTCATATTGGTGACCAACCATCAAATTTTAGTGTTCAGTATTAGGAGTTTAAATGGGCAAATTTGTAAAAAAATTGAATGGTTTTACACGAGATTACTTTAGTGATGGGCCATGAGATGGTTTTTATTATGCAAGGGGGGGCACATGAAAGGTATTTCATGGGGAAAAAAATTGGTTATGGGAAAAAAATAGCTATTGTTGAGGATCAAAAAGAAGAAAGATCAGTAGTTGTTACAACTAATGGGAGGAATAGTTATTAATGGGATCAACAAAAAGAAAACAACACCTATTTGGGATGAAGAAGGGGAGGAACAAATGTTGTTGGGATCAATAAGATTGCTAAGACATATTCTTCAGGCAATGCTCAAGGGTCCCCTACTGTGACTTGCTAACTACAAGAAGTCACTAGACACAAAGATTAGCCGACTTCAAGCTCCAAAGTCAATTTTGGATGATGTAGATCCCAATATTGACACTGTGATGATTTTTTGAACGCACCTCCGATTCAACCTAAAGAATATTTGGGGAGTGTCTCTAGTAAACTCGACATCTTAGGAAGGTCTGTAGCCATTAGCTCTGAGCAAACCAATGTTGAAAAAGAGTACTAGCATGCCAACAAAAATAATAATAAGTAACCACATTCTCTATCTACAGTTTATGTTTTAGTTCCCATTGTCTAATGATTTCATTTATATTTCCTTCTCACATACATATCCATATTTTCCATCTGGAAATTACGAAGACCTGCATAATAGATCATTGTTTGTAAAGGCAATGTAATGCAATTTCCCTAAACAAAATGGCAATGAACTTTTGATGTGCATGGTTGCACCCAAGTCAAACGAACTAGCTGCCTAGGTTGATGGTAAAGGACATGATTCGAAAAGAAACCACCCAGACAACAACAATGACACAAGGTTCAACAAAACAAGAATTATTGAAAGGGATCAAGAGGATTGGTGGTGGTGGTGATGGTGGACCTAATACAATACCCTAGCTACTACATTGAAGCAACTTGAACAATAAGTTCATTTCTCAGATTGCCAAGAAACTAATTGCAACATAATATGTTATGACCATGAACAACAAGGTTGATGTCAAAACAATCCTTTAAAAAGTGTAATTTTGAGGTCAACAATGCAACCAATAGGTAAACCTGGCAGTAATAATCTAGCTACAAAGCCCAATAAATTGCATGTTCATGTGGATAATGAAATAAAACATGTTGCAACTACTTCAATAAAGAAGGAAATCAAGTTTCAAATCTCAACTATTAAGATCTATGGCAACAACAACTACAAACAAAAAACATACAAATCGCATGGAACAAAAGAATAATGACTTGCAAAAATTGACAATTGAATCATCAATCCAAGAAAATGGAATAGTGGAATCTGGATTGAATTTTCCAATTGCACTTAAAGTACTACCAATAAATTTAGTCATCGTCAAAAACATTTTTAGCAAAAAAAGTTCTAGAGTTAGTGTATGTGGCATTGAGGAGCTAAAATTTAATGTGATGCAGAAACCTAAGGTAGACCTAATACAATACCCCACTACTCATGCATGGGTGTCTACACGAACTCACAAATTCAAGAGGTGCCTTGAGCTACGCCACCACCTACACATGCACAAAACACATGGCATTAGAGATGGTCAAAGGCAATGTGCATAATCAAAACACAAAGAAGCATGGGCATTGAAGGAGAAAGAGGAACTAGCCACCATTGTCAAAGGAGCTTTGCAAAAAAACCATTTTGAGCCTGTGAATGGGAAACGAAAGAGAATGAAAATTAAAGGCTTCTGAGTGTGGAAAGAGGAGAGGGTAGGGGAATTGGTTTCAGGGTTTGGAACAATGCTGCACATGAGAGTGGCTATTTAGTTAAGGTTTCCTAAACCTTTAAGGTTCGATAACCAAACATTTTTTTGCCTTTTTTGAGGTTTCAATTTGAACCATTGATTAAAAATATTGGTTTTTTCAACATTTGTGATTAGTTTGAGAATGTGCGTGTTTGGTGATAAGGTAGATTTTCGACAAGTGTCAATGTTCGAATGTTTGTTTATAGGATATGCATTGTTTGAAAGTAGGGAGGCTTGTTGTTTGATAACTCTTAAGATTTTTCGAAATGAGTCCAGGACCTTCTAGAGCCCATAACTTTTGCATTTTAAGTCCAAATTGGGTGATCTAAAGTGCACTAGGTGCATCCATACCTCCTCTACAATCCATGTTTGGACCTCAGATCCAACCAGAATCTCATGAGATCGCCAAGAGCCTCTATGTTCTTAAGTGTAATATGACCGGCCTCCCTACCCTAGATTTTCGTTTTCTTCTCGTAGATTTTTACTAGCAATCTATGCATTAATGTAGTTTAAATACTTAAAATAATGTTAGGAGGATTGCACATAGATGGGACCAATGTAGACATGTGAATATAACCCAAGGCTTTAAAGCAATGTATGGCTTGGTGCATATCATGTACTTACCTAAAGTCAACTTGGGCAAGCATGTCTAATAATGCACATTTTTTCTCCCAATCCAAGAGAGACACAAAAAAATCTACCCATGGAACCTTTTTCCTTGTGGTTTTAAGTGGGTGATCAATCTATCAAAAAAACACATATACTACAAAGTTATTCGTCCATGGAAGGTTATTTAATGAGCTCACATTTATCCAACGAATTTATTTGAATTTTTTTTTAATTTAATACATTAAAGTTGATCTCATCCAATTGGATGACATTTATCCATTGACTTCCATTTCTTACGGTGTACTTACATTCATTCACATCATTCATAAACATTGTCAAAAAAACAAAAGACTTATTTGGAATGTATACCACCCAAAATAAATTTTGTGTTTTTTTGGAGCAAGGATTGAAAGGAAATCCAATCAAGTTGAATGGAATTCATCTTTGATCCCATTGAATACAAATTATTCAACTATATTCATATAAATTAACTTTCTTTCCAAAATAAACAATCAAATCAATCAAAATCATAGTAAATTTAATTTTTCTACGTAGTTGCAAACTGGAGCATTAAAAAAAACACATAATGGAGAAATATTTCTAGCACCCATGTGGATTATAATGTGTAATTTTAGTCAAATGGTTATTTAATTTCATGAAAATGAACTACATGTAGCTATGATTTTCAAGTAATTTAGTTACATACATTTGTGGAATTAATGTTTGAAGATTAGTGTTTTACATCAAATGAACAACTTTTTATTATGCATGAGCCCATGTGTAACAATATATATAAAAATTATAAATGGACTCATTGCAATCATATTTTGTAAGCAGAGACTCTTTTACCGATCTCCAAATTCTATAAATGTTTTAAGTAATTCAAAATAGGGGTAACTTTCCAAACTATTTCAAAATGGCATGGAAGTTTATGGGGAATATTTTGGAAGCTTCCAAAATTAAGGAAAACAATGAATTCCTTTATGTCATGATTTTCAAGTGAATTTTTATCATGTTTTTATAAAGATGTTACATCTTAAGATGTATTAAACAATCTCCATGAAATTGTTTTTTTGGAAATTTCAATTTTTTTTGCTATGAAAATGAACATTTAACAATTTTACATTTCTAGCACTATAAAAATACCATACAAAGTATAGTATTTCAAATTCTTCCCATGTCCCAATTTGGTACATTATAATTTGCAACTATGATTTTGTGGTAGCATTTTATTGCATCTTCAACATGTATGCAACAAAATACTTGTTAGACATATATGTACATTCAAGTTTCACATTATTTTAATCAAAAGGCGTGGATTTGATTCTTCAAACTAATCACATGCCTTCCATATTTAATTATATAATTGCAAGGAAAATATGATGCCAACATATTCATGCACATGAATTGTCATCCCTAGCCTTTTCACCAAATCCAAAACATATTAGTGTTTTTTGTTTCAAAACAATTAATTAATGTTTAAAAGTTCATCATTTTAATTAACTACCTCAAAAATATTTAATGTAAAGTATATTCACATGCACACATCGTAACTTAAGTGTAGAATGGTTTTAATTATAATTTTCACCTTACATAATACATTTGATCATAATCACAAATCATGACATGACCAAAACGCTAATGGTTAACTTGTGGTCTCACTTGTAAATGATGAACAATCAAAAAATTAATTTGTCAGACATTATTACAAAATCAAAATTTTTTAATGCTAACAACATCTTGATTAAACTAACTATAAAATCAAGGTTATTAATATGAAATGATTAACGCTACCCATTTTGACCAATGTTAAAGTATGTTCATTATGACTAAAAAATGGTAAATATATAATCAAATTGAAAAAAATGTTAAAAACATGGTGGATGTGGCACACACATGGAGTTTTTACTTTGACTATTGTGACTAATGTGATTTAAATGAATTATTATGTGCATTGTGACTATAATGTTTGTTAAGGGTGAACAATAAAACTATTGTAGGTACTACAACAACATGTTATTAAAAAAAACATTTAGCTAAAATTGAATTTGTTCACTTAACCCCCTTTGATCTAAGAGGGACTATTGTAATAACTAAGAAATAAATGTAAGGTCCAAAGAGAATAGAACACAAAGTAGGCTATGATCCTTAAGTAATCATAATTTATCTTGATAATGAGTAGCTATCTAATGGAAGGGAAGTACTTAGAGAAGGAAGGTCATCATTCTAAACAGGTTTGTGAAAAAGTTGTTGGAACTATAGCCACATAGTGAATTAATGTGCATAATTCGGGAGTTCCATTATTGGAACTATATGTACTTGGTGATATTCATTGGAATTGAAGTTATGGATTTGGGAATGTGAAGGGAAACTATGTACCTATTATAAAATGTGGCAAAAAATCATTTTACAACAAGATTTTCCCTAAACAAACTATGTCATACCTTGTTAATTTAATTTCAACACTCAAAAAGTCAAATTTTAATTTTAAAGAACTAATCAAATTATATTTGTTTTTATGCAATTGATATCCTTTGGTGTGTTCAAACAACATGTCCCAAAGATGAATGCAATTAGGCTTGGATATGTACAAAGTCATTTTGCATGTTGACTTGAATTAAATCATTTTTTTTCTAATTAAAAAAATCAAACATATATTACTTCATAGGCTATTGTTCAACTATAAATTTATGTAAAATGCATTGTGTATTTTTTGAAATTTATTTCAAGAATGAGACATTGTAAAATCAAAGACAATGACATGCATTAATGAATCAAGATTCAACTACCATGACAACATCACGATAATTACAATTAATGGTTCATGGTCACATTTTGTCCCTTATTTGATTCATTAATGGCTATTTGGATTTGGTATGGGCATGGTTCCAAATCGGCCTTTGTAAGTCCCAAAGTAATGGCCATGGTTCACCCAATCATCAAGTGTTGTGCCCCATAATCAAACAATTTGGGTAGGGTGGCCTAAACTTATGATTCATGGTTTTTCTTAGTTTTTTTTTAAATTTTTGAATCAAGAACATCCATGCTAGCAAACATGTGTTTTAAAATAGTCAATTGACCTTCAAGAGCATTGGAATAGTTTCCATGGCCGTGGTTGGAGACTTGGGATTTACGTGAATTCCTCCTTCAAGAATTTTTTTCTTTGTTGGGCATTTCATGAATGTATGCCCTTGAGTTGCACTATGTTGAATTGTGAATTAGATATAATTTTGGGTGCAAATTGTAGCATCAATTGACCTCATGGCCCATTTGATGACAATGAAAACACTTATATGGAGTCGATGAATTTGTCTTTGTGTTTATCACATTTCACACCAATGTTTTGTCAATGTGCTCCTCCATGGTTGCCACTTTACCCCTTGTTTGAGCCTAAACAATCCATTAAAAAAATCTTGTTAATTGTGGTTGAGTGCTTCAGGCCAACCTTGGCCTTAATATGTCTTGATTTTGTTTCCAACATTATGAGGTTATTGGGATTCAAAAACTTATTGGTTTTGGCCAAATATAATACTCACAACCTTTTCCTTGATCATGTTGAACTTAATTCATTTGACAATTAGAACTTATCAACAAGTTGAACTTGACCAATGTGAAGTAACATGGCATTTTATATTCATTGTTGCAAATCTTTCTCCCAGATCCCCTGCCAAAATTGTACAACTTGGGCTTTTGTGATCCCTTGAGTCACATTGATGAGGTGACGCAAATGGGCACAAGCATAGACCACAAACTTTCATTAAGATTTTGTTGGAACTTTTTTGCAATATGTCCATTCTAACCCCTTGTAGTTGCAGCTTAGTTCTTAAAAAAAATTACGTTGCATGTAACAACAACAATTTACCCACAATTGCCATTAGTTGATGAAGTTGTCGTCAAAAATATTAGTAATGGTTTCTAAACTTTGGATATTTTTTAAAAAATTGGGCAAAATTTCTCTAATAAATACTTTAAAAAAAATCTACCAAAAAAAATTATATATTTTTTGTAGCAACAATACAAAAGTTGGCCCCAAAAAAATTCACTGAGATTCACAAGGGAGCCCTAGTCCCAAGTTGCATGTGGTTTGAAGGCATAGGAACAAAGGCTGTAACCTAAGTTCCCCTTGTGACAACCTTGTGACAACAGATGGAGTAAGCTTTCCCAAGCGTAGCATAATGTGTTGATCTTTGATTATGCAATTTATGACATATGTTGTATTTGATGTGAACAAACATGATCATTTCTATATTTTGTTTCATGTATATAACATGAAAAAACCATATGTCCTATCGTGTTTACATAGTTCATAGTAAACTTTCACCAATTTCCATGAGGTTATATGGAAAAGTTATTGAATATTGAACAATATTTTCACTAAAATGAAATGTCAAAATATTTTAAATTTTCTTTTCATTCCCACAAATAAATAATTTCATCAACTTCCTTAAAAATTAGATGTTTGTTCCTTTGTAGTGGAGGGCCAAGTTACATCTTTTAGCAAATTTGATGTGTTATTATTATTTTTACATTTAAAAAAACACTACATGGAAAACTATGAAATTGTGACATTTGAATTTAATGAAAATTTTGGAACTATAAAAATATATATATTAGTAAATGCATGCTATTTGTGATTTGGGCATCAATTTTCCTAAGAATTAAAACACATTGTGACAAGTTAATGTTGGGAAAAAAAAAACATTGAACAACATTTTAGAAGTAATTTTTTTTAATCAAATGGATGTTAAATATATTTATATAATATTTTTCCATTTAGTTTTGAAAAAAAAAATTTAATATGTGAAAACTACATGAGTGTTTTGTGAAAAAAAACATTTTGACCTTGGTCACTATGGCTCCTTTTAGCATACCTATGCCATGCACCCCTAGGTTTTGAATTCTTTGATTATAAAATTATCTCGAATTGTGTTTGAGGTGCATCATTAGCAATGGCTTTTAACAATCCAGTTAAACGGGAAACATTTTATGCTAAGTTTTATAAACTTATGTTACATATTAAATTATATATAAATTGATAGATTCCAATATTTAGGTTTAAACCTTATTGATAAAGGGGCATGAACATTTAACCATGAAAATGCCAAAATAAAAACTAACATTGTTGACACATGTATTTATGGACAACACATCTTTCAAATAAAATCTTATAGTATGATTATGAAATCCATAACTTAGAGCACATTTCTCAAACAAAAGCAAACCAAAAATTGCAACTTTGTATGCACCACTTGTGCAATCTTTTGTTAGGTCCTAAGAATGCCATCTTTGAAAAATGAAATGAGTTGTGTTGCATGAGAAAAGGCCATGAAAATGCAATATTGTTAAAATTACCAAAATTTCATATATTACATGAAGATTGAGAAAACAAATTGATGGATATTACATTCACAAGATGAAAAACAACAACATCATTGTTGAATTTGCAACAATATAGGAATTTTACTTTTGTCCTCCCGACTTTGACATCCCACAACCCTAGTATTGAAATTTGTTGAATTTGAATGAGCACAAATGTTGTCCTAGTTGTTAAGGATATTGGCATCCATCAATCCTCTATAGATGGTTGAGTTTGCACCATGAATTGTTGAGCTTGCAAAAAAATCAAAATGTTACCGTTCATGTTAACAAATGACATTCAACAACCCTATTATAAATGGTTGAGTTTGGACCCATTAATGGTTGAACTTGCATAAGTAGAAAATGATGTCCTTGTAGTTATGAAGGACATCCATCAATCTTATCATAAACAATTGAGTTTGCAATTATAGTAGGAATGTTGTTGTAATTGTTACAAAATTATATGCATGTAGCAATGAACCTTATACATACATCACCAATTCTGGTGACAAAAAAAAATACTAATTACAGGAATTAGGGCAGCAATTAGGGCAGCAATTAGGCAGGTGATTAGGGTAAACCGGTTTGTGTTCTCTCTCTCCCGCTTCTCTCTCTCTCTCTCTCTCTCTCTCTCTCTCTCTCAGATCTTTTGTGCGCCATAGCCAAGAGCAGCAGGCTTTTCTGGGTGGGATTTTTTTGTAGAGCGACGGAGAAAGATGGGAGGAGGCATGGGTAGCAGACGAAAGGAAGCAGCAGCAGCTGTCGCATGAGGAGGAGGAGGAGGAGGAGTTGAGTTTGTAGCTGAAGCTTGTAAGGTATTTATTGATTGTTGTGATTTGTTGCTGGAATTGGTTTGGGGTTCTGTCTTTTTTCTTCTGGTCTTGTTTTCGATAAATTTTCTGCATCAGGAGATTGATCTGTTGAGCTGTGAGATCGACAGCCCATTTTTGGGCTTCTCTGAACTGCTTTTTGTCGCCGAATTTCTTATGTGAAGATGAGCGAGCAGGTGATGATGGCGCTTTGCTCTGGGAGAGGATCATGCTTGGGACACCCTTCATGCTCCTATGAAAGTAGCAGCTTCTTTCGTAGTGCTGCAACAAGACATTATTCGCAGGTAAACGCATTGCAATTCTGCAAGGCCTTAGCCCTAATTCTGTAGCCTGGGATTTTGCATATCATTCTGTATTCAAATATGGTGGCATGAATGCATTTTCTCTGAGCTGAGAAAGTGCTGTGTGCTATTGCAGAGGAGTTTGTGCAGGCAACAGACATGTATATTTGTACTTGAGTGTCAGTTTAACCCATCAAAGATTCTTTGTCTGAGAGATGGAGTTACAAAAAAGGAGAACAGTGCAACAAGGCTTAAGAGGAGGAGTTACTTAACAAGAACTCAACGGCACACAAGTTCCAGTCCCACTAGATATCGGAGGAATGGGGACAGTGATGTGTCTGAAGACAACAATGTTTGGGATTCAAATGCAGAGAATATCTGGCGACGTCGCTCATACGGCAAAGGGTTCTTCTCACCACAAAGTGATAAATCTTCAAACCCTCCTCCAGGGTGGAAACAACCTCGGAAGGAATGGGACTATGATTCCAAGGACAAAACATCTGATAGCAGATGGCAATGGTGGCAATTTGCAAAAGACAATGATGAATATGACTATGAATCTGGTGAAGAGGAAGAGGAAGAGGAAGAGGATAATGAATCAGACTTTGATTTCAAATCTGTAAGTGAAAGCTTGCTCACCATATTTGCTTTGTCTCTTAGTCTCCTGCCTTGCCATCATATCCATGTGATTCTGAACTCAAGTGTTGGAGTGCCTGCCGTCATTTGGCTTCATAAAGATTTGTTGCTACAGTTTGGTGAGGAAAATTGTGCTTAACCATTAAGCCCTGCATAAGAACACAAAACATAATCTCTTACTGTTCTTCAGTGAGTGGAGGTTGAAATAACATGAAGATATCCAGAAGCCCTAATCAACCCCTTTCAAATTTCAGATTTTGCAGGAACAAGTTTTCTCATTACTGCGATTGGGGTTTCCATTAATTATACTGGTCCTGCCATGGTTACTTGGTAATCCTGTGATCCTTATGATAGGGCTTACTGCCATCCCAGCAGTTCAAAAAGCAGTAGGACCTGTACTCTCTCAGGTATGGAGGGCTTTTCTAGATTTTGCAGGCTATCCTGTACCACCAAAACGCAGGCAGAAGCCTCCATCCAGTAGGCAAATGGGTGGTTTTGAAGAAAGGGGTGGTGAAACATTTTCTGGATGGAGTTCAGGGGTTGATTACACACAGCCATATCGCTACACAAGACAGAGACCTGGTATGGATGGTAATTCCGGGGCACAAGAGGATGGTTATAGGGAAGATGTTCGCTACAGGGAGGAGGATGTTGCTTACCAAGATCTAGATGCAGATTCAGACAGATTCTCCCAAGACCCACGAGCTTCAAGGCCGGTGGCAACAGTAGGTGATCTTGGATCAAGAGTGAATGAAGTGGGAAGGGCAGGGGAGATGAGAGGTTGGGATGAGTTGACAGTAGATAGGAGGAGGAGAATGTCCACACAACGACGGCCAGGAAAACCAGGTAGGTTAGTTAGAAAGAGAGCAAGGAAAGAGAAGCCCTTGCTAGTTAGATTAATCCTGGCTTTGTTTCCATTTCTCCAGGATTGGGGTGGATGGCTCTCTGTGCTTTTATTTCTCCCTCTTTTAGATTCCTTCTGGGCAGTTGTGGCCGCATGAGGTGCATGAATGTACAAAGTAAGTATTGATCCCCGAGAGTTCTCTTGATTTTTGTTCAGGTGCTTGAATCAAGAGCACAAGCTTGGACTTGGAAAGAACTAGTTCATAAGCCACAGAGCATTTATGTGAAATATCACTTCTCTTTTGTTAATACAAGAATTGCTGTTCTAACCCTAACTTGGAAACAAGAGGGTTAGTTGCAGACCTTACTTTGTGTACCTAGGTGAAGAACAAACACATCCTATGGAGCACATCTGGTTTGATTTTTCACCTGTTGGGGTGGAACAATGTGTAAAAGGCAGATTTCAACAAATCACCCACACAGAATGTACTGTTAGTATGTGTCATTTCATCATCAGTGACTGAGGAAATTAAATTTGCAGTTCCCAGGCTCAGAAGAAAGATTGTCAATAATCCACCATTGTCTCTGAGCTGTTAGTTGCAAACTGTTCATTTGTAAGTCTTGTAAATGCTGAATGACTCTTATGCTTTTTGTCATGCTTGGCAGAAGTTGAAACATGTAGATTGTGCAATTCAAGTTGATGAGAAAAGCAAAGTACAGAGATTTTTCATCTGTGGGTCTCGATTGCCACCGTCCAGCATGATGCTGGACATTATGGAGTTATGAGGAAGCACAAGATTCTTTTGCAGAGATTCTTGTGATTCCGAATTCCCTTCAAAAACAGCTCAAATAAAGCACAAACTCTCCACAAAATACATGCTTCACTGTCACTCTCAGCTCTCCACAAAAGACAAGACACACTTCACTCTCACCCTCTGCACTGCAAGCTTGGTCCCTCTTTTCCCCTCTTCATAATTCAAGAAACACAAACCAGATTGAAGATACCCTGAGCTTAGGTGCAAATTTCATCATGCCTTTTTCATTTGACTAAATCCTATCATGGGTTCCAAAAGCCATTGTTTTTCAGTGCCAAATTTGGCCAAGTTTGTGGAGAACTTTGATTTGTTATTGCTTGATTCTTGTGCAATTTTTTTTTTTCAATCACCTTATTGATTCTTAGAACATAACAATCTGAAAGAATTTACTTCACTTTAAGGCCTTTAGGGAATTAATCACTGTACCCTGCAGGAGAAACAGGCTTCCATATTGGCTACCTTGAAACTGTAAACTCTCCAGCAGAGATTGGCTTCTATTGCTCAACTAGAAACTCAAATTGCCTTCTCTCTTTCTTTGTCACTGGAGATCCAGTGACCATTCCTTCTAGACTCGCATAACAGAATATAACAGAGGAGTGCAAAGACAAACAAAAAATGCCCATCCAGAACAAGCACAAAACATAACAGGCACATTCCATCCTGCTTGGTACAAATTATGGTCCTCAAACTATAGCATTCGCTGCACTAGCAATCCTGGGCCAAAGATCTGCACACTCCTTTCCAATTGGCCCTGTAATGGCAGAACCTGCAAACCCACCAAAAAGAAAATCACTTTTTTCAGCTTTGTTTCCTGAAAACATGCTGAGGTATGTTGCAAACAACACAAAACTAGGTCCTCATAATTTGATAAGTCCAGGATATGATTGTTCATTGCCCTGCCAACAACTTTTCAGCCTATAAACCTCCTCAGCCAATGACATACAAACATTTCCTGGAATGGGACCATATTTGCATGTTATTGCAGTGCAATTCACTTTTTTAAAATGCTGTGGATAAGTAATGAAAGCATGGACTTCTTACCCTTCATCTCTCCTTTTGGGTTAACAATTACTCCTGCATTGTCTGTGGAAGGTAAACTATGCAGTTAGATCAAGTCCCATGGAAGCTAGAAAAAAATGGAAACTGAACAGCAACCCACAGTATGGAAACAGCAAGGAAAAAAAGAAACCAAAGATAAATTCACATGACACAATGTGCCACAAACATCAGGCACAAATAGAGTTTTTGTCAATAGCAAACAGTTTGACCCCTCAATACTGCCAAAAGCTGCAGAAATCACAGTTCCATAATGACTTCAACAGCCACTGCTACATGAGCTGGGAAACACCAGATCTGGTTGCACTAGGTATCAAACTGGACTTGACTGAGATCAGATACAGCTTATGAGAATGCAGAGAAAGCTGCACAACAACTTCAAGGTAACAAGACAATGAGCACAGTCATAACCTTATGAGAGTCACTCACAAAGTGTCAGACCATCATCACCATCTTCATCACAAACGGCAGCAACAAGCTGCCATTAATATTACACCACTGATTTCACCAGTTCCTGATGGTGGCTGTAATTTAGGGCAAACCATTCTGACAACATCTGCCTGAATCCTGTCAACATTCCTGAGTTTATGTCTTATTTCAGGAAGTGACAGGAAGACAACTGTGGCAACAATCACAGATGACAGCAATATGGCAAGAAGACACACACCAGGACATAATCCTCAAAGACGTGGAGAAACAGAGGGAAAGCATGCAGGTAGATAGAAAGCAAAAACACCTTCAAACATCCCCACAAGATGAAACCTCAGTCTGCTAGCTTCTCCTGTGTGAAATACACTGCATTCTGCATACCTTCGAAGTACATGAAGACACCATCTTTGCGTCTCCAGGGCTTGCGCTGGCGGACAATGACAGCAGGCATCACTTTCTTTCGCAAGTCAGGTTTGCCTTTCTTCACAGTGGCCATGACCATGTCTCCCACAGCGGCGGCTGGAAGTCTGTTCAATCGACCTTTCACGCCCTTCACAGAAATAACATACAAGTTTTTGGCTCCAGTGTTGTCGGCACAGTTAACAACCGCTCCCACTGGAAGAGCGAGCGACATCCGGAACTTGTTTCCAGCTGAACCTCCACGCCCTGCCAATCCACAACCCATTGATCAACTCTCACGAAAGCAAACCCGTCATCCTTCAGTATTAAAAAAAAAATCCGCCTAAAACACGACACACCACATTGCAGGAAGAGGTATTGCAAATCCATCTCTGGACGAGCAATCGAAGGAACCCACGGAAGGCGAATATAAGAGAAACAGACTGATCAGACTCTCAGTACTCCCAACAGGTGCATAAGAACCTCTACAACACCCTGAAAACTGATCCAAAAGAACATTCTTTCCAAACAAAAAAACCAAAAGTGGCCAGAAAAAGCGGTTGTGCGATAGGCAAGAATGCGTACCGCGCTTCGACATCGCGGCTACCTCTTGCTGCTCGCTCCTCACGCAGCGTCAGTTTTGTGACACCGAAAGAAGCTTCACTCGACGCACACCACGGGCTTTATTCTAACCCTAACCCTAACCCTAACCCTAATAAAACGCAACATGACGATCACAGCAGGCGAGGAACGGGGAACCACAACAGTTGATTCTTGTACAGCAATTTTTATTCTCTAATGATCAGGGAAAGCCCAAACAAGACAAACTTCACAGGGAGACATCAGAAGAGACATTTCTGCTTGCAGGTTGTTGCCTGTCTTTCTGCTTTCTGATGTACAAAAGTGGCTCTCTGCTCATCTGGTAGCAGCACCGACCAATTCATCAAGTTGCTGCAGTTTGCATTTTCAAGCTTGTTCACCTTCATGCTCATTGGAATTGCTTCCCTGCTCATCATCATCATCATCATCATCACCTTTTTTGCTTCCTGCTGCATCTCATCTCTGTCTTTCTGAGACAGCTTCTCTGTTTCTTATGGTTTTGCAGGTGTTGAAAGGTTGCAGATTGATCTAATTCGGGGTGCTGAGTAAGGTGTAGTGCGGAGGAGGTTCTTTTTTTTGGGTCTTGATTCAAACCCTAAACTCCATCATATCCCATCTTTTCTCGATTGTCACTGAACAGCATGGGATATGATGGAGTTATGATGTCTACAAGAGGCAGAAAAGATTGAGAAGAGGACGGAGAATTAGGGTGTTGGCTGTTTTTTTGTTTTGTTTTGGGGGTCAACGATTTGGTGGCAATGGCGCTTGCACAAAAGCTTGCACAATTCAATAAGCAACAAGAGAAACTGCAGGCAAGTCTTGCGAAGACTGCACCACGGCCGCAACCTGCTGCCAAAGCCGGTCCATCGTCTCGGAAACCACCAACTCCTCCTCCTACCACTCAGCTTGTTCCGTTTGCACAGCGGTTTTCTTTTACAAATGACACGGAGAAGCTCCAACAGATCGCTACCATCAGGAAGTCACCAGTTGGTGCTCAGATCAAACGAGTTTTGGATCTGTTGCTTGAGGTAGAATTGTTCTCAACGAAGCATTTCCTAGTTCCTCAATTGATCATGAATTGTGTTACACGACTTTTTGGTGTTAGATCTCTGACCTTGTTTAGGGTTTTTCTTTTGGTTAGAGAATTGGCTTGCAAAGTCCTTTCTCAGATTTGCTCCTATGACAAACACAAGGGCTTTATCCTTGATTTCAAAGATGTGGATTTTTTGTGCATGAAATGCAGCCACAGCCTGCACAATTTTGTGAGATTTTGTAGTGATCATCTTTTCAAGTTTTGGAGGATCTGTGTGCAGACAAGGCAGGCTATGCTGCCTGATGAGATCAATGACGCCTGCTTTGTTGATGTTAAAAACCACAAAGAGGTTTTCGAGAGTCTGAAGAGCAATGTTAAGGTCTCTTTTGATGGCCAGCGGTTTGCTTTCAAGGTAACCACTTTTTTGTTTTACAATCCCTCTTTTAAGTTCATGTTTTGGGTTGACTGAATCAACCGTAAAGCTGTAAACTCTTGCCCTTAGAACTGGTGATTATAGCACTGGATTATAGAACAGAGTAGCATTCCTAAGCTTCCCAATTCATTTGCATAGGTTTCTTGTTTAGTACTCATTCTCTTCTTGAGTGTTTTTTTCTTTCACTTGATTGCCGATGGTACAAACGGCTTTGTCTGCATCTACAGTTAGAGCTGCTCAGCTCTGTGATGACTTCTGTGATTTGTCACATAAGCCAGTGGAGTTTGTGTCTTGTAGGACTCACTGTTCTTTACTAGGTGGAAGAAAGTAGTGTGAAAGTCAATGCTCATGGAGTTGCCCTGGACTGTCTTCTCTAGTTTTGTTGATGAAGAAATGCTTGTCATGCTCAATAATTGTGCAGGCAAAGCATGATCTGAAGGGCAAGGCAGAGCTCTTGGTGCTCATACGGAAAGTTCCTGAAGGCCTTCCCATGAGTGATTTGAAGGACTCATATACCGGTGTCACAACTGACATCCAGGTTGAGTACATGTTTATCACCTGTCATATGGCAAACTCTTGGTGGGTTTCGATGATTTTCAATTTTACATCCACCCAGTTTACTAGAGTGGCAGTCTGGCTTGAACTTTGGTTGTTGATGTCAATCTGAAGGTCCAACATTATCCATTCTTGAGAGCTCGAGCAGACTATATTCCCAGATTTATCCAATTTTTTTGGCTGCAAAAAAATGTAGTTGCTATAGTTTTTGCTATAGTTGCTCTGATGTTGACTTGAATTCATTTTTTTAATGTTTCTGTCCTATCTGGTGCAGGAGTTGAAGGCAAGTGGCCAAGTGTGGGTGCTAATGAACAGCGACACACAGGATGATATCATCTACCCAAATGATCCAAGAATAAGTGTGAAGGTGTTTACTCAAATATCTTTGGTCATCACCCATTGAGATGATACCTAATGAAGTCATGCTTGGAGAAAGTCTCAGTATGGATGAAGATAATAACTAGATTAGCAGTATTTCTGCAATCATGACTGCCATACTGTCAATCCTGATTTTGCAGCATTCTGATGGTGCAGGTTGATGATGATCTGAAGCAGCTAGTTCGTGGAATTGAGATGCCAAGGGAGTTCATGGATGTGGAACGAGAACTTCAAAAAGCAGGGATGAAACCTGCAACTAACACAGCTAGAAGAGAGGCCATGGCTGGTGTACCCCGCTCTCAGCTCCCAAAGCCAAAGCAGAAGAAGAGAAGGGAATCTAAGCGGACCAAATACACTAATGCCCACTTGCCTGAGCTTTTCCAGAACATCCCAATGCCATGAAACTTGTGATTTTAGAAAGCAATTTTAGACTTTTGGTATCTGTGATGTCTTGGATAAATACTAGAAAGATTTTATTCATAAAGCAATGGCCCAAAGTCTGCGTTGCTATAGTGAGTTGGGGTTACCTGTACTTTCAGAGTTCTTTGATCTGATGTGAGAAACATTTTTCTAACTAACTCTTCTTTCATCATCGCCTCCTGATAGAGTGCTAGTCCTTCTTCATAGAGTGCTAGTTTCTTTCTTGTAATCCTGATGTTTTGTAGAAAGTACTTCCTAACTTCCTAAGACTCTCCATGTAAATTGTTCCAATAATATTGAGTGATGCAATAGGTCCAGCATTCAAGCCTTCAGATGTGTTGATGGGACAGTGATGACAATATTCTGGATGATCCTTGAAGGAACAATCTTTTTGTGACTGCAAAAACCCCAGTCTACTCTCTTTGTAGAACATCACCAGTGCTTGAGATATCAGAATCCTTACTATTGCAGCTTAAAGCTTTTGATGTTTTCCTCATCTCCTAGGTTGAAAAAGGACAGATAATCTTTGTACATGCAGCACCTGGTGCAACAAGTGTGATGCAACGATGGACAAGCTAAAGTGAGAGTGGAGTAAACAAAAGCTGGACAGAGTGCATCATGTATTCATATATTCAGCTATTCTCAGGTTAAAAAAAATGTTGTTCTGCTCATATTGTGTTTTCTTGCCTCTTTGGTCTTAAATCTCCTTTGACCTGTTAGCTACAATCTTCATGAGAGAGAGAGATTAAGACATTGGAAAAGGAAATGAACAATATTAGAATCAAGTCAAACTTTGATGGCTGTCATAATTCAATCTTCTTTCGTTGGGTGTGTAACTTACAATGCAGAGTTTGTCTTGGGATAAACTCTTCTACTGAGTCATGAGATTCAAAGTTCATAGATTTGGTTCAACAGTGTGAAATCATTTTTGTAGTCACAAAATTCTTGAAAGGTGATTGTTACAAGGATTTGTAGCTTTATCCCAAATTCATGTCCTTCAAGAACTCTCTTTTATCTCTTGTTTTAACTAATGCACATAAGGAGCAAAATAAATCATTGTGATTTTGGTTTAGCATTTAACCTGCCACATACTTGTGGACTTCAGGGAGATTCACCCACACCCAGTGAGGGCCAGTGTATGGGCCTCTATCAGTGTTCACCAAATCCATATAGTGTTTATGTTATTTCTCCATCTTATTTCATAAACATGAAATCTTGGAGAGTGTAGAAAGAGGGAGACCTCAACATTATTATTGCCCCAAGCTAACGGACGTGCACGTGTAGATTTTGGGTGCACCCATCCAATTGATGGGTTGTTTTGAAGTCTATCCATCTACTTGTTGGGTTTCTTCTCAAAATATGAGTGTTGAATGGGAACATTCCCAATGATTTGTTGACTTATTGCATCACTAGCTGTTCATGCAAGCCTCTTTTATAAAAAGTTTTTGTTGTTCCCCAATCATATTCATGCTTGTTATGAAGTTCATTCTTTGCTTTGATTGATCCCTTTAGCAACTCGAATAATTATGAAGAAACCAGATTATTCAATATAACTATTTGAGCTGGGTAATTGAATTAATGTGTAAATTTTGGGTGCACCCATCCAATTGATGGGTTGTTTTGAAGTCTACCCATCTATTTGTTGGGTTTTTTCTCAAAATATGAGTGTTGGGTAATTAAATTAATCATGCCTCTATATTGTTCTTTTTTTTTGGGTTGTCACTTGCCTTTTTTCTATCACAAGGTTTTGTACCATTATGAAATGTTTAAAAAATTCATATAACTAATTTTTCAAATGAATTTTTTTTGATAAAACATACAAATAATTAGCTTCAATTCCTTTAAATCTTATTAAAATGAGATTCTTAAAATTTTGATTTAAAAGATAATGCAAGAATTGATTAAAATAAAACGTTAAATTGTCATGTTTTGAACATTTAGCACTTGCAATATTTATGATGATTTTGATGTGTTCTTCACAAGTGTCCTTTGTTTCCTCAAAGTTGAGGAGCATGGGCTTGGTGAGAAATTTTTTTCAACTCTCAACAGGGTATGCAATATTGATTGTTGTCTTCACATTTATTGCTTGTGTAATTTCATTGTCTTTTTTTTTCATTTCTTAATGTTAAGATGGGTCCACTATTCCACACCTTCACTTTGGAGAATTATGAGTTGCAAATATGCATAATTTTTATAACCATGATAATTAAGTGAAAGGTGAAGACCTTATCACTAAAGATGTAAAAATTAACAAGAACATTTTATCCATGTTTTTTATAGTGAAAAATGAGTGGTTATGTTAGCTTGGGAATGCCATTCAAATAAAAAAACAAAAGAATTTTTCTATGTTCATTAGAATGAGATTTGCTCATTCAAGTAGAGTATATTTTTCATATGCATGTCTTTTACAACTTTCCACCTTCCAATGTGGCAAGGACGAAAAACAAGAGTGATAATTTGCATAATTATGGTAAATTTCATAAATTTATTCACCGTATGTATTATGGATAAATGACACTAATTATTCATTATTCTTCTATGTCTCCTTGTTTACTATGACTTCTATGATATTTAAAGTGTTATAGAAGTAATATCATACAAGTATTTGAATGGATTTCAATGTTGGCAATTATACATTACACAAAAAAAATTAGAAATAAATAACATGACAAGTTGTATTATAACCAACAACATGTATACATCAACATATTACAATTAATAGTATTTGATTTCAAATCTTTTGAAGTTGAACAATTTTTTATCATGTCAAATTACACAAATAAAAAAAAGGTAATTAACGTAATTTGGAATTAAAATGATACAAGACAAGTCACATGTTATCTTCAATTCACAAGATTCACCATTGTTTAGTTTAAAAAGAGTCAATGTTTTCCTTTTTGTAATATACACTAGTAGAAATCAGCCAAAATGTAACCAGTCCATTTACGACTACATGCGACTTGTAGTCATTTGCGACTAGATTTGGGAATATTGCAACTACAAGATCAAATTTCAACTATTTTGATCATTCTCACAATTATGATGCAACTATTAGAAATTTCATCCTATTGGTTGGATTGATTTTACATTTATTTTCATCCATTAATAGGTTGATATGTCCCATTAATCGCAATAGTCACCAAATTAGTTACATCCTAAAGGTATTTTACAATGACATAGGGGTGTATTTTAATGTATGTACTAAAATTATATATAATATGCATACATATGTATACTATTCATATAATGAATCTCAAAATTAATATTTGACCTTTGAATTTTTTATTCAAATCTGAAAATTGTTATTTCAATTGTTTAAAACATTATTTGAATTTTAGATTTTGGATTTGAACATGATATTTTCAATTTAAATTTAAAAAGGCTTATTTGATCTAAAATTTGATATTTGAATTCTACACTAATATTTTCGAATCCAAAAATTAGTATTTCAATTCAGAAAATTATAATTGATTGTAAAAATGGACATTTTAATTTTGAATATTTTAATATAAATATTAAAATTTATATTTCAACTCTGAAATTTTTTCATTTAAATTTTAAAATAATCATTTGATTTGAACCTGAAATTTTAATTCCAAATTATTATTTTGGATTCTCAGAATTAATACTTCCAGTCTGAAAATTATTAATTGAGTCTAAAAATGGACATTTCAATTTTGAATATTTTTATTTGACTCTGAAAATTGACAGTTCAATTCTGGAAATTTTTATTTAAATTCAAAAAACTTATTTGATCTAAAAATTAATATTTGATTTCTACATTATTATTTTCAAATCTAAAAATCAGTATTTCAATTCAAAAAACAATATTGAGTCTAAAAATCGACATTTTGATTTTAAATACTTTTATTTGAACTTGAAATTTGATATTTGAATTCTGAAGTTCTAAATTTAAATTTTAAGAAATTATTTGACTTGAAAATTGAAAATTGAATTCCAAATTATTATTTTG
>Ga0209208_10002856_pt1 | contig 24826 bp, 24 predicted proteins | sample S1TSphfallax_3_FD_187694 | JGI IMG/M metagenome (GOLD analysis project Ga0209208, IMG submission 187694) | Host-associated microbial communities from peat moss isolated from Minnesota, USA - S1T2_Fd - Sphagnum fallax MG (SPAdes) (version 2) | ecosystem: Host-associated > Plants > Peat moss >...
GCCCATCATCTGAGTGTATTCATCAACAGTAATTGAAACAACCATAAAAATCAAAGAAATAAGAGCGATTGCTACTAACATCTGTGGCCGCTTCAGTTCAAAAACAACTTAGACTGCGGTGTAAAAACTTGTGTAAGAAACCATGCCTCAAGGAATGATACATGGTTCATAGTTTAAAGAGACCAAATCAGGCACAGCTAAACCACAGAGTACTACCCAATGCAACATGAGGAAGCTATAAGTAAAGTCTAGTATCAGATAGTCAAGTGTACTTGGAGCCTGAAGGCGGGGACAGGGAGATCCGAGAAAGGCTCTAATTTCAGACCTTGCGAATGATCTCGTCGACTAGAGAAAACTCCTCTTCATGGGGCTTTAGGGGGCAAAAATGCTCCACACCTCTTTGCAGCACTCTGATCGCCGTCCAGGAGCCTGGCAAAAATTAGCACGCAGTTATGCCGTGACCTGCAAAAAATTATCGACTGTGAATTTGATGAAAACAAATCTTTGGCTATGATGGCTTGCCCAACATATTCAGAACACACTCGTAACCAACAATGAAACATATTCAAACTCATACGACCACCGCAAATCTGTTTGATCTTAAAGAAATGCAGTATGTTGTTGCAATACTTAGGAGTTCAACTGAGCCCTTACTTCTCGAGGTCATCAACATGTTCCGCGATAACTTATGTTGAAGGATCCTTCGTGTAGTGAGACTATGACATTCACTGGCCTATGTAGCTTCTACTGCTCATGAACACATCAAGATCCTGTGTCATCTGTAGAGCTCAATGTTGAATAAGGCACCTTGCAAAGACACTAGGAAATTTTTGCCACTGCTTTACGGGTGGGCAAGTTTCATCTTTCAATCAAGTCGTAAGATGAGGCACTTTCGTTCCTGCGGAATATTGGTGCAGAAAGCTGCTCTGAGTCGAGTTTATAACTACATGCCCGTAATTATATCTCAATCTCAGTACTTATAAGAATTTCATACAGAGAAAACGCTACATAGTTTCTTGCCACCCTCCTATGTATTCATTGTATTACATAATATTGTGAGAAATTGAAAACGAGGTATATTCAAAAGGAAATAGGAGCTAGCAAATAGCAATATGTTAAGATCCAGTTCTCGTTTCGAAAAGAATATCTAGATAGGTAGGGGGGCATTGCTAGAATTAAGGAATACAGAGTACTGAGGAGCGCTTGAGATCAAGGAGAATTTTTACTTGAAGCGGAAATGCGCAATACTTGGAAGACCCAACAGCAGCAGTCAACTCCAGACACACTGTGAATGTGATCTGGGTCCTACTGACAAAGTCTCCACTCCACCGGCGCTGAAGAGCGAAGATTGCAAACCAGGGCGCTAGCACACAAACCGGCAGGAACCAAAGGGCTAAAGAACAACTACGCATGAGAGTGCCGGCCTCGGGCACAGATCTCAAATCACTAAAAGGCCTGTACTCAGTTCCTTTTCCTACGTAAAGCAGAGCTGGGTTATTTTCACTGTTTAGAAATAGTCAGAAGTTCCAAGTACAGCCTGGCTGGTACCTTCAACTGCAGAAGATCCCGCTTGCTGAAAACAGGTTTCTTCAGGCAGGTAAGGGAGCTGAAAATACAAAGGAAAATTCCCTGAAGTGCTTTACGAGTCCTGGGATGCTGTCAGAAAGCTTGACACCCACAATGTTTTTGCAAATTCACGCCGCACTTATTTATTCATTGGGATCTACATTCTTTTTTCGCGTTAGTTACCCAAATTAAACCAAAATTTTAGATAATAAATCAAAGCCCTCTTTTCAACATCCAATAAACAACTCTATTTTAATTTTTGTGTGTATTTTGGGGGATCCCCCCAAGGAGAAGAACCCTAAGGTGCTAGGGCAGGGGCCGGGGAGATCCTCCTATTTTATGTTCCTATGTTCCCATGGAGGAGAGAAAAAGAGAAGACATTTACGTGTGTGAAGGTTCCCATACTCATGAGTTCTCCTGAGGTCGGGGAACGAGCTCACGTGGACCTCCCTCAGGCGAACCCACATGTAGGGGAACCTCCCCTACAACGTTTAATCACAACACCGGTATATTATATGATACCCAAATGGTCCTACACCAGGACATGAAAGTCGTGCTTTCATTTCCCACCACGTCATTGCCCCAAAAGTAATGTCTCTTCATTGGCTTACTGTTCTCTCGCTTGGATATTCTGATTATATTAAGGTATAAAAGTCTTATTTACCCGACACAAAGTCCACCCCTAGTTCAGTATTTTTTGTGACAATTTTTTTGGGAAATTTTCAGGTTTTTTTAAAAAGTGTAAGTTCAACTAGTTTTTCTAATTTTTGGGGAAAAAACCATATATATATAATTGAAAAAGGAAAACCCTGCTTTAGTGACAACATAATATATTCAGTTGGTATTTCTTGGCATTGCAGAAAATAAGAAGAAAAGACCCCTTGGGTGGCTGGGTGGACACCCCCTCTAAAACACATATTGTAGTAGGAGGCAGCTGTCAAACAAGTAAGTAATTTTGTAGATTCCATGTGAAAAATATAATATCTCCAGATATTTGTCCTTTCAATTTTTTTGGGTGAACATTTCCACAAATATTATAATTTGTGTGGAAGCTGCCAAGGTAAGTACTATGACAATTGGAACAGCCACCCAAGTCCACTAACCAAGTTGGCAATCTAGTGGGAAGAGGAACCCTCTAAAATCTCTTCTGAATCAAACACAAAGACACAAGTTCACCAAGATTCCCCCACTCTGTGATGCCAGCTAGGGTTCACCACAGATACTCCATAATGTAGGGACCGGTACCTTGCACTACGATCAAATGTGCATTTGGTTCTTAATATACCAGAGTGGGCAGCAACTGGATGATTCTGCCCGGGTAGGGTTAGGGCCCATGCCCGGTAGGGCAGCCCATGGTGGTGCACGAATCTGCCAGGGCCCTCCTGTTCCATGACCTAAAAGTCTTAGGCCCACTTTAGACAAGAGTCTAGGGTCCAATTTTCTAGGAACCAATTTGGACCGATTTGAAGCAAATTGAATCCTTGAGTTGGACTGTACCTTGGTCCCTAGCCTGATTCTTGGTTCTCCAAATCAGGAGCTCTCCTTTTAGCACTGCTTTTGGTCCCATCCAATTGATTTTCCCTCCAAAACAGGTGCCATATAGGTTTAGCCTCAATTTGCCACTTTTTGGTCTTGGACCCTCATTGAAGGCCTTGGGACCAATTTAAAGCTTTTGACCAATAAGATTGCTAGAATTTATTGGTCCCCGGACCTTGGGTTCTTGTCTAAAGTTGCCCTTAGGTAAGTTGAGCACTTACTTTTTGGCCATTTAAGCCTAGGGTTAAACCTCAAGAGTCAGGCATTCTGAAATTAAGAGGCCTAGGACAAGGTAGTAACCGAGGCTACTCCTGCTTTTGGGGAAGGTGTGACTAAACAGAAGGTCACTTTGATAGTGTAAACACAACAAGGTTTTAGGGTTTCATTTTTTTTTGTTCGATTGTTTTTAATAGCCGTCAACTTTTTGCATTCTTGCGAGAATTATTTCGTTGCTGCTGCAAGGAATGCATGGGTAGGCAATCTTGTTTGTTTATGTGTTATGGAGAATAGGAGCTACATCGAGCTATGGATGGTGGAGGGAGTGACTGCATTGAAGAAAGGTTTGCATAATTGACACTGGAAGATAAGATAAAAAGCAGAATGAAGGACTGAAAGGATAGGTTCTTTCTAATATGAGTTTTTTTTTCTTCTTGTTGCAGTTTAGAGTACTAAACTAGTTGTTGATGAACTCCATTGCACCAATGACTTAGCAAAGTAGATATGTAATTCTAAGGAAGGATACATGATACAAGGGGTTGATGCTAAGGGATGATGAAGACAAAAGAGGTCTAAGTTGTAAAATTAAAGGGCATATAAAAATAAAGATGCATTTGGGAAGGGGAACATTTTGTTGTAGCACATTGAATCCATGTTGTAAACAATTGTCAAAGTGAGTACCAGAAACCTCAAAGGGGTGTTCTTGGGTGGGCAAAATGAGATGAATGAGGTCAGGAGTGGGGGAAATTCAAAAAGATGAAATTTGTAGCACATTCTTGCATAAGAATTTGTCTTCTTGAATGGTTCTAAATGAGCATAGTATCTATTGTTCAAAGTCACGATCATAACATTTGAATCCAAAGGTCTACAAGATTTAGGTTTTTCAAATGAGAGATTTGATCTTACTCTACATTGTTACTTTACATTGTTGCATTTAGTGGGAAAAAGGGTCAGCAACTCATATGGACTGAATGAATCTCCAGAGTTCTAACCTCAAGCCATACCTTAATAGGTTATAGATTCTTAATGATATGGATTGGTACTTGGCAGCCAGTAATATATGGCCACTAAGGAATTGTGTGATGAAAATTCATAGAACTATGACAAATTGACAAATCTGCATATATTGAAATTGGTTTTGTTAGAATAGTAGATTTCATTAAATCTCACTTTGACAGTGGGTTACAAATCAAGTGATGTAATTAGTTGCAAAGTTCTAGTGTTTCTGGCTCTGTTTTGACGTTTCATATGCATCAGGCTTTGTTCTTTTCACTTTCCCCTTTCTTTTGGTTACAAAGGTTCCCAATTCTCATCAATGCAACATGCAACCATTATCATGAACCTAGACATACAAAGAACCAAGGTATACGAAAGGGAGGGTTTTGCCACCTGCTCCTTGAGAATGGTAGAGATCTTCATCCTAATGACCTTCCACTCTCAAGAAGCAGGCTTAAGGTCACTCCTCTCTTTTTCTAGGAGGGATATTCATGGCTAGAAGGTGCTCTCCAAACACGCGAGGACATTTCCTAGAGGCATTTCTGGGTTTGATCCCCTAGGGCCAGTTGGCCAAGTGGAGTTGAAAATCCAGTAAACGTAGACCCTTCCCTCCGTTACGCAAAGCACAATAGTTTTAAATATAGGAAAATTCTATTTTCACACCTTTTTTAGCTAGATTCACACCTTTTTTGCCGGTCCGATTTCGTGACCCCATGAATTCGTGAACCGTGCAGTGCATGGCTGCTCCTCATGCACTCAAATTTATTCTGTTTAAAATCGGACCGGCAATAAAGGTGTGAATCTAGCCAAAAAAGGTGTGAAAATAGAATTTTCCTAAATATATATATTTTTAAATAAATGACAGCCTGGAGAGTAACTTCCAGTGTTGAGTGGGTATTGGTTTTTTTTAAAGAACTGTCAGATATAGTTATGACAAAAGATTTAATAAAGACCCGGTTCTCTGTAATTTTTTAAATAATTTCTTAAAAAGCCAGGACAGGTTATCATTTTTTTGACCTGTTCTCACAAGGTCTGTTCTCACAAATTTGATAATAGTCAATTATCCTTGGGTTTTTCTCTCAAACTGGTTAAGACTTTTTTTGGGTCAAAATCACGCAATTACAATTTTAACTTAATAAATTTTTTAATGACTTGACAAGGTGCCGACAATTGTCATTCTACACATTAGAGAGTAGAGAGCAGGCAGCTGTTGCAAAAGTGATGCTGCCAGGGACCCTAAACCTTAAACTAGTTTCTCTAATCTCTACCTACTCACTGGCTTTGGATTTTCTACCTAGACACTTCGAACTTAGAACCTGGACCCAGCCTTAGCCTGAGAACCGATTTTTTTTTTTAAAACCTCTCTCAATCTCTGCATTTGGAAGGAGACATCATCTCAGGGGATCTCACCATTTGTGATTCTCACTTGTGTGAGAAATGCTCAGGGCATCAGAAAGGATATCACCTGAGCTGATGATCAGAAGGGTTCAGATATAATAACCCGATGATACCCGAATATTTTTTGATACCTGCTATAAGGAAAAAAAATCAAAAAAATTGGGCATGTATTTTAAAAATTCTTGAAAAATTATATACCTGCCGAATTTTTTTGATACCTGCCGAATTTTTTTGGTCTCTCACCTACCATAAGAAAAAAATGTTGTTGTACTTTATGAAGGCTGAAAAACTTGCTGAATCGGTAAATACAGACATGAATGAAATTTCCTGGTGGTCTTCCTGACGCCCGGAAAACCTGCCGAATATGTAGATATAGACCTTTATGTCATCAGAGAACAACTTGAAAGTATTTTTATATAGCTACTTTTACTTTTTGACAAATTGGGTGTGGGACTGTGTTCCCATAGATGGTCCCTATTACCTAACTTTAGGGGTTTTTAGGGTTTTGCAGTCTGAACCAATTGATATCCCTCCAAAATGGTGTCATGTAGGTTTAACCTGGATTTGCCACTTTTTGTTCTTGGACCCTCATCTAAAGGCCATGGGTCCAATTTATGTCTCTTAACCAATAGGATTGCTCTATTTCATTTTACCCTGAACCTTGGACCCTCATTGCAAGCGGCTCTTACCAACATGAGCTGGCTGTGCTAGCTATCAGCCCAGGCCAACTGAATTTTGTTTCAGACCTGAGACTTTTCCACATTGAAGTTTTCGCATTTACATTGGACTTCTCAAAAGTGCACATGCTTTTTTCAACCTCCTGAGTCCTAATGGTTTTCTTTTGATGTCCAATAAGCAATTTGATGGGTTGGACTTTGATGGTTGAAGTAGAAAAACGAAATGAAATTATTTCTGGTGGAAAAATGTGTCTACATCTCTCTGGGAACATATGAATTGAAAATTCATTTAAAAAGTACCAGAAGGTAAGAAAGGTTTCCCTATTCTGAAGTTGACTCTCTTATTACATATATTAAAAGACGAATGAAGCTTCCCTTTAATTGGGACGGACAGTGGCTACGGAAAGTAGCTAAATATAATGAGACTTGCACATGGCTGCCAGAGTGGTTTGTTCCTTTGCAACGCTAGCTTCCTCCAAATTTAGTCCTTCTGTCTCTATTTCTCTTCGTATCGGATAGCGTACGAGTTCATTTGTCGCCAATTTCTGTGCTGCAGCTTTGAATGCCAAGCACCCCTTTTGTGCGTAGGAGAGGTGCTCCGGGAGACTGAATTTCACAACGCATTATTTTCCAAGACGATGAACCAAAAGAACCGCCAAGGAAAAAAGGAGATGGACATGGAGATCGGTTTCTTTGTTTCTGTGAGAAAAATCTATTTTTTCATGCTAGCAGTTTAGGTTTTTGGGGAGGGAGGAAGACGCGTAGAGAAGCGCAGGTCGAGCGAGCATTTTCGCGAGCTTTGAAACTTTAGTTGTGTACATTTCCACGGATCACACAGGGACAGTGAAAACATTGATGTAATCTTTTGCAAGTCTGAAGTGCACGCTCTCTACAAGGCATAATCTATTCTCTTTGCACGTCTTGGGGAACATGCTCTGTACCTGTAGGCCGTACGTGCGCTTCTTGCCCATTGCAAACAATTGTAGAGAAAAATCAGGTTCAATTGCTCTGGCTTCAGCGGCTCTGCTTCAGCGAATACTAGGTGCCTGTTCTGGTGGTTAGCTACTTCACCTTCAGCTTGCTGCATCCGTCCCACATGATTTTTCAGATCTTGCAGATGAGTTTATGGCTTCTTATTGATGGTTTCTTCATGGCTTCCTGCCGAGTGCCTATTTGTTTTGAGGATCTACAAGGGCTGAGTGTCTACTGATGGGCCAGGATGGTCACCTTCTCCTTGCTGGAACACCAACTGGTTGCGTAGATGGCTGGAATTGCTAAATACCAATAAAGAGAGAAGAGTAATAATGGGAATACAGTAATAGCAATAAAAAGAAGAGCAATAGTAATAGGAGAGAAGAATAATAACGAGAGAAAAGTAACAGCAGCATGAGAAAAAAAAAACAACTCTGAGAACTGGATCCGAGTTCTACAAGAAAACTTGTCCGTTCTCAAAAAAATTTAAAATTTATGCATTAAAACCAGTTTTCATAATCGGTTCTCGGTCATGTGAGAGCCTAAGGTCGGTTTTCAGTCCGGCTATCACATTTAAAAGTGTCAATCGATTCTCATTATGAGATCCGGGCTGAGAATCCGATGAGCATTTGAGAACCGCTCAACACTGAAAAAAACCAGTGTTGATAACTTCAGGTTAATTGCAAGTTGATGTTCAGGTCCTAGGTTAGGTTTTGAAATATGTGAACCGGAGGTTCAGAAATTTGAGAAAATCGGACTTGAATCAACTGTTTCTTTTGAAAACTGGACCGCTAACAAAACAAAGCATCAAACCCCTTATCTGCTCAGATTTAATTGTTTAATAATCCAATTTTTTTTTAATTTTTAAAATTGGTTTTTTATTATTTAAAAAAAACTTGAACTAAATTAGTGAGAACTGATTTTGAAAATTGAATGTTCTCAAATGAATGACAACTAAGTACCTTGAGAAATGGATTATAATTTTTTTTTTTAAATATCAAAAATTAGGTAGGTTTTCTCCAACACTAAATTTTTTTAAAAATAAAAAAATCAACCCGAATTTCACATAAAGACATAAGGAACCAAAACCGGCAGTTAACGAAAAAAAGTGAAAACTGCTTGACACTTGAAAGAACCTCATTAAAGGTCTTCTTGGATTTGGTCATCTAGTGTGTTCTTTCTGTTATTAAATATAGCGAGGATGAAATGAAGCTTCCCCTAAATCCATCCCGTCGTCCATCCATCCCATCGTCCATCCGTCATCTGTCCTTACATATATTAAAGGACGTCGTGAAGCTTCCCCTTAACCCATCCATCCATCCGTCCCGTCATCCGTTCGTCATCCATCCATGGATGGCATCATATAATAATCCTCTACAATGTGAAGGCTGAAAAACTCCTGTAGTCTTGCAATTTGCTAAAAGCTAAAAACTAATTTTAAAAAACTAAAAATTGTTGAAAAAAAACTTGAGAAACAAGAGAAGAAATCTTTTTAAAACAACACAAGAAATTTCAAATTATAAAAGAAGAAGACAAGTTATTAATAAATAAATAAAATGAAACAAAGTTGTAACAAAAAAGAATTAGAATTTTTTTAATAAAATAAAAAATTATCTTGGTTTTTAAAAATGGAAGTTTAGGGTTTAGGGTTTAATGTTAGTTTGAGAATTAGTTTCTCTTTTTCTAAACCCTAAACCCCTACAGGATAGTCTTGATCTAGACAGTCCTTGCACATGCAACATCTATCAAGGTCATGGAAAAAAAAAAACCTTGGAATGTAGGCCAGTCCTGGAATCCTTAAGTCACATGAAAGTGCTTTTTGAAAGGTGTGCCATGAGGGATGGTTGTGCCACTAGTGTTGTGTGCTCATCTTCCTTTGATTGATTCTCTGGATTCTATGAATCTTCTTTACCTTACTGACTCCCTACAGGAGGATGTGTCAACATGTCTTCACAACATGCCTCCACATATTGATGTTCTAGCTGAATACAATCAAAGCATGTCAGAATCTGCAAATGAACGTCGCAATCGCCTACAAAGAAAACGGCGTGCTAAGCAATGTGAACAGCCTTCTTTTCATAATGACGCATTACAATTGTTTAAAGACGAAGATGTGTCAGCCTCGGGACGATGGGATTGTGGAGAAATGGACACAATATGTGGAGTTTGCAATGCGAAAATGTGGATCAAAGAACAATTAGCAAAGTCGACGAACAACAACCCACAATTTTCTTTATGTTGTGAGAATGGCAAAGTTCTGTTGCCGAATCTTCCTACAACACCACAAGAGCTCGAAGTTCTTTTAACCAACAAAGAGAGCAGTGCCGTCAAATTTCAAGATCAGATTTGCATGTACAATTCGGTGTTGGCATTCACTTCGCTCGGTGCCAAAGTTGATGAGTCGGTAATAAGAAGCCCTGGACCATACTCCTTTCGCATTCAAGGTGAACTTTATTAATAAATCGGACCCCTATGTCCTGCCGAAGGACAACGGCCACAGTTTGCACAACTGTACATTCATGATACAAAACGCGAACATCAAAACCGCCATGCCGTTATGCCCTCGCTTGATCCAATGACATTGGATCAATTATTGACCATGATGTACAATATCAATCCCTATGTCGAAATGTTCAAAATGGCAAGGGATATGATGGCAACAGAAGGTGTTCCCATGGATTTGAAATTACGTCTCATTGCCCCTCAAACAAAGGATGCCCACCGATACAATGTGTCGACGACTAATGAAGTCGTTGCATTGATGGTAGGAGATGGTTCTGAGGCTATAGATAGACATGATGTCGTCCTTACTCAGCAAGCTTGCCTGTTTTAGCGCATTTTCGAACTACATGTGAGATACATGGCTCTACATTATTCGTTGTTATTTCCTTACGGTGAGGATGAATGGCATCCGAATATTCCGCTCAATGGTGTTGTTGTTGATGCAGATTTGGACGAAGACCATGCGGGAGAATCTGAGCTTCAAAGAAAACATTGCAATGTGACAATGGCGGAATTTTATGGTTATCGACTTCAACAGCAAGACACTGATGGCATTATGTTGCTTCGGGGTGACCAACTGCGGCATCAATACATTGTGGATGCTTATGCAGCTGTTGAACAAAGTCGCTTGAAGTATCTACGCCTAAATCAAAAAAACATTTGTGCGGATCTTTATCAAGGCCTTCAAAAGGCCATCCTTGCAAGTGACAATAGCGCTCCTACCATCGGACAGAGGATCATTCTGCCATTTTTTTTCATAGTAGGTCCATGTCACATTGTTCAGAATTATCAAGATGCCATGGCAATCTGCAGATGGGCCGGATGCCCGAATGCATTTATTACATTCATTTCCAATCCCTAATGGCTTGAAATCAAGAGAGCGTTGCCACTCGGACAATAACCTCAGGATCAACCCGATTTTGTAACCTGAGTGTTCACAATCAAGTTGAAAGAGTTCATCAACGACATTCACAAAAAACATATTTTAGGACGCACGATTATGGAAATCTATGTTGTTGAATTTCAAAAATGTGGGCTGCCGCATGCACACATTCTCATCTTCTTTACCAAAGATTGCAAGCCACACACGGTCGAGGGTGTAGACCGCATGATCAATGCTAAACTTCCGAATTCAGAAACAAACAAGTTGGCCCACGAGACGGTTGCCAGATGCATGATGCATGGTCCATGTGGAGCTGCGTTTCCAAATGCCCCGTGCATGGAAGAAGGCAAATGCAATAAACAATATCCACGCAAGTTCCAATCCCAAATGGTGACGGATGTAAACGGATACCCTATTTATCGGTGTAGAAATACGAGGCACATAGTTTTGGTTCATGGCATTGAATTGGACAATCGTTGGGTGGTACCGCACAATGTTTATTTATCGACCAAATACGATGCGCACATCAACATTGAAGTTTGCAACAATATTCGTGCAGTCTAATATCTATTCAAGTACGTATATAAAGGACATGATCGTGCAACTATTGAGATCTCACGCCAAAACGACAATGCCATCGAAGGGAATGTGGTCGAAACCGATGAAATTAAAAAATATCTCGATTATCGTTATGTATCTACATCGAAAATAGCGTGGCGCATCTTCAAATTCGATATGCATGAGCGATTTCCTACCATAGAATGTCTGCAATACCATTTGCCCAATTAGCAAATGGTGTTGTTTGATGATGACGATGATGTGCACGAAGTGGCAACATGATCAGTGACGCACTCCCAAGTCCCGGGGTGAACCCACTTGAGGGTTCACCTATGTAGAATTGCGGAAATTGGGACTCGGAAGGGCACTCCCAACTACCAGCACTATAGAAGGGTAGAGGGGCGTGCTAGAAGTCCCAGGATTAGACTAGGAAGAGGGACTAGTAGATCAAGCTTGAATCTGCATCCAAAACTAACCACACGGGGGTTAGTTCACATTTCGGGACACCCTTGGGTGTTGGGACAAACCACGGGCACTTTGGACCACAAGACTCACCACGGCCCGGACTCGGAGGAAGCCACCACCTTCCCCCATATAGTATTCTCTGCAACGCTCCGCTGAGGCTACATCCAAATGGCTCTTTTTCCCGGGACTCCCAAGTTGGAGTCCCGAAATTGTCCCGAAATTGTCCCGGTTGGAGTCCCGGGACTTTGGGAGCTCATAACTCCCGACTGCGGAGTCTGATCGTGACGAGGTCTCAACCAAAGTTGTAGCCCTTGTCGAGATCTTTCCAACGCCGTGTCGCGCTCTCAATTCGGAGGTTGGGAAGAGGTCGATTCCCGACTTTTATTGGTCGGGAGTCAAACTGCCAGTTTGACTCCCGGCTCTTCTTTTGCCCATAACTTGGGCTATAGATGTCCAAATGGCCAATGCGAGGCCATTTTCGATATCTTCGCTTCAAGACCTTTCCAATGACACCAAGAACACCTCAATGCGAGGTGTTTTGGGCCTTGCTGTCGAGCTCTAAACATTCGGGAGTCCCGGAAGACTCCAAGTCCCCAACTTTGGGAGTGTTGGGCTTCACCCCCACACTTGGCCAAAATGGGGTTGCGATAATCAGCCATTTCCAGAACGATGCTCACAGAATGGTTCAAAACAAACCAAGAATCGAAAGTTGCATGAAGCCTTACATTCGATCAATTCCCTCAACAATGGGTGTGGAATCGAAAGTTAAAGCGATGGACAATGCGCAAGAGAGGCTTCGCCATTGGTCACATGTATTATGCACACTCGACATCGAGTGAACGTTATTATTTGCGACTGTTGCTAAACTACGTCAAAGGTGCCACATCCTACGAGCATTTACGGACAGTGGATGGCAGAGAACATGACACATTCAAATATGCATACATTGCAATGGGTTTGCTTGTAGACGACAATGAATGGGATCAAGCCTTGGAAGAAGCCGGTGTTTAGGCCTCAGGACGACAGCTACATGACATGTTTGCCTCCATGTTGATGTTTTGTGAGATCACGAATCCTAGATAGCTATGGGATGCACATTGGGAGTCTTTGAGTGATGACATTGAAATAATGACAAGTTGTGAGCGTGCTAATCCAACTGTTACCCTTTCTAAGGATGCACTAAAGGATCGTGCATTATATGAGATCGATCAGGTTCTCATGCACAACGGACATTGCCTGGAAGATTTTCCAACGCTTCCGAAGTCTAATTACATCCCTTCTGTTCATGGAGGAAACCGATTGGTGGAAGAAGAGTTAGTTTATGATCAGCATTCATTGACCACAGATATAGACAATGCAGAAGATAGGCTCAATGATGATCAGCGCAACGCATATGAAACTATTTTGGATGCCATGACAAACAAAGAGGGCAAATTGTTTTTTGTGTATGGCAGTGGTGGAACTGACAAAACATTTGTTTGGACAACACTTATGTCCCGTCTACAAGAGCAAGGCAAATCATGCTTGTAGTTGCCTCATCAGGAATTGCATCTTTGTTGCTTCTGGGCGGTAGAATCGCCCATTCAGGATTTAAAATTCCAATTGATCTACACAATGAATCAACTTGCAACATCACACAACAGATGAAAGTGGCCGAATTGGTGCGTAAAGCTAATTTGATCATTTGGGATGAGGCACCGATGATGCATCGTCAAGCTTTCGAAGCTATTGATCGAACCCTGCGTGATTTGATGCAATTGGATGACGCACAAGCAACCGAGAAAATCTTTGGTGGGAAAATCATGGTCCTTGGTGGGGATTTTTTACAGATCTTGCCTGTTGTTCCCAAGGGGGGACAAAAAGACATTATCAGTGCTTCGTTGCTTCGATCGCATCTTTGGCAGCATGTTACAATTCTTCGTCTTCATATCAACATGCGAATCATGGCAGCCAATTCTAAATAGTAGCGAAAGTTTGCCAGATGGGTGTTGAATGTTGGAAACGATAGTCTTCCTACCACTGCAGAAGAAGTTGTCCATCCAGATTGGATCAAAATTCCATCCCATATGAGGCTACGAGCAAAAGATTGCACCTTAAGAGGATTAATCCGAACCATTTATCCAGATCACGAGTGCCACTCTGGAGATCCCATGTATCTTATGCAACACAGCATTCTAGCCCCAAAAATATTAACATTGATGAATTCAACAATGTAATTTTAGAATCACTATCTTAAGAATCACACACATACTTGAGCACAAATTCTTTGACTCCAACAAAAGAAGGTGCAAGTGTTGCTGTAGGAGTTTCAATGGATTCATTGTATCCGATGGAATTTCTAAACACTTTGCAATTTAGCAGTATCGCAAATCATGAGCTGGAACTCAAAGTGGGTGTGTCAATCCTTTTGTTACACAATCTTAATCAATCAATAGGATTGTGCAATGGTACGAGGTTGATTGTCAAGAGATTGGGTTAGCGTGTCATTGAAGCGGAGATCATCACAGGGAACAATGTCGGCAAACGTGTGTTCATACCCCGCATCATCATGTCCCCCTCTGGGACTGATTGGCCATTTGTTCTGCGTCATCGTCAATTTCCTATTCGAGTGGCATTTGCGATCACAATCAACAAGAATCAAGGTCAGACATTCAACAACGTTGGGGTATATTTGTCGTCTCCGGTCTATTCCCATGGTTAGTTGTATGTTGTTATTTCACGGGTCACAAGTAGTGCGAACATCAAGATTTTCAACGGCCAGGGTCTTGATGGATACATGTGGAATGTCGTATATAAAGAGGTTTTGGAAATGTAGTTTGTATGCACACACACTGTGCATTAGGCACAGGGTTCAGACTAGTTATAATTTATGCCAAGTGCACAGAATAGTTTCATGTCAAGTCCAATTTGCATAGCATCCTGCTTGTGGGCTCTCAGGGCCATGGTATCATCCCATGAACATCTAACACTTCATGTCTCCTTAACAACAGTTGGGTATGGCAAATGATGTTGCTCAATCCTAAACCAATGCAGCCAACATTTTGTTTTAAGACTTCAAGGTGTGTACACATTATAGTCAAGTGTTTTCATGAACGACATATCTAGCTTGCTAGTGGTACACCTGTGCTTTTAGAGCAAAATTCAATTTGAACTTGGTTTGTCATGTCAAATGGTTGGCGTTTGGGTGTGTCCTGTAACCTATTGTATTGAAATTCTTCAATGTACTTTGCTCTACTAGAAGAGAACTTCGCACTTTTAGAAGGAAGCCTGCGATTACTAAAGTATTGTTGTATACCCCATGACTTTAAGCAGTCTACATAAATTGTTAATTTCCAAAACTTTATTTGGAAGCTCAAGAACTTATGTAAAACAAGGAACATTACAAAGGAATATTATGAAAATTGTGGGTTCATGCATAAATAACTTTGATTTGTAAGATTAATTCCTCCATTATAGGTCAAATTCACAAACTGAAAAACTGTCAAGAATTCTTATTTCCATTTGAAAAATTTCGTGGAGAATGGGTTTAAGGCTTAAGCTCTACCATGCTGCTATAACAAAAATTGTCAAATGAACCTGTAATTTAGGACTAAATGAAGAGGTTGGAAAATGTAAACAAGCACTTTTCATTAGTACATAAATTGTTTCAGACAACAAAGAGCAATAATTGATCTCATAGTAGTTTGTGAAGTCCATGGAACACAACTAACCAACCACATGGTCAAATAAAATCCATCCTGAGTACAAGGACTTTTAAGGTCATGGCCATTTTTAATAGGTGGTAGATGATTGGCAAAATAACCATCGTCGTGGTCATCATGCTGAAAGACCTTTAAACCAAAAGCCACATCCCATGGATATTTTTCAAATTGTTTGGTTTCAAAGTTCTCACATTTTGACATCCTATTACTTTTCCTACGCATGCAAATAAGTACTAGTAGGCTTCATAAAAAGACATCATAAATAAATGTTTCAAGTTCCCTATGTGCTATGTCAATGAAGTAAATACATTTTGATATATTACAATAATAAATGCATAGTGAAATGTGTAAATATTTTTTTAAAGCATTAATCTCCATTTGAATGATTAACGAATTTAAAAAATCTTCAAATTTAATCATATAAACTATTTGATCTTGTGTTATATTAATACCTAAGACCATATATATATAATATATCAACATGAATAATAACAATAATATCAACTATCAACATTATATCTATAATTCTAACAAAATCTAAAATTTGAGGATTCAATTTTAAATATCTATATATGAATTCAATACCCTTTGATCAATTGTTAATTCATTTTCCTTGCAACCAATATTTATAACTATAGTGGCAAAAAAAATCATTACAATAATGGAAGTTAAATATCATTTTTTAATAATAGTCAATTCATGTGTCATTCATACATCTATCTATGAAGAAGATAGTTTGTTTTGTTTGTCACATAGAGATCTCCCAAACTAAGGTGCTTCATGTTGTTCTATTAGTATCATTGCAAAAGCTCTCAATGAATAGGGGTGCACTGAGTTGGTTTGAAACTATTTGGAGGTGCAAAGTGGAACCTATTGATTATAAGCATTTTTTCAACACAAATTAAATAGAACGAAAACTGAAAATTGTAGTAGAATTTGGGGATGTTCTTGGTGTTGTTAGAAAGTGTTCAATGAATCAGATTTAATAGAGTTTATTTCATAATTTTTAGAGAAAAAATTTGGAAGATATTGAATTTTGTTGTTGGAAATTCAAACAAATTGCAAAAATTAGGTTTGGAAGGTAAAACCAATTGAGCTCTCAATGTGTTCACATTGGCAAATTTTAAAACTTTCAATTTTGAAAATGTGAAAAACAAGCAGCTCATTGCATAATGATTATGCCTAATGTTATATGACCATGATCAATATTTTATTTCAAAGACCAACTCCTTAGGAAGGAAAATAAATAATCTTTAGGAGTATTTTATTTTTCAAAATTGAATATTCAAAATTAATAAATTGTTTGTGAGGCATGTGCCAAACTTGCTAAGGTACTACAGTATATGGAACGTTTAGAATCTACAAATTTGAAAAACTTAAATGTTTGAATTCCAATGTGTGAATATTAAAAGTTGAAATTTGAAATTTGAAATTTATGTGTAAAATGTTTGGAATTTGAAATTTTGAGAACTAGAGTGTTTGAAGTGGGATGTGTGAATACTTAAAATTAAAAACTGAAACTTGAAATTTCAAATTTCTATGTGAAGCGTTTGGAATTTGAAAATTCAAAAATTGAAAGGTCCAAATTTGGATGTGTGAATACTAAAAGTTGAAAACTGAAAATTGAAAATATTGAAATTTGAAATTTGAAATCTCTATATAAAATGTTTGGAATTGTAAATTACATCTTACATCAATAACAAAAGAACTTTAGTGCAAACCTTGCCTTGCAAAGAAACTTTCATCTTGTGTGGTAAGTTCATCAAACAAGTCATGGACCCAAAGCTTTTCATCCTTGAATTCCCATAGCTTCCTCCCCCCATATTGCATTTGCATTCCAAGACTAGATAATGTCAACCTTGTTCATCTTTTACTTTAAAAAATTAAATGGAAACCTAGATAAAAGTCCACCCACTATGAATGGCCTAGGTCTATAACAATACCCTTGTCAACCTCACAAGCCATTTAAATTTGCCCACAAGCATGAACATGAGTTAAAAATGTGCAATAATTAAAATCTACTCACTTTACAACAAGGTCTTTAACTGATCTTCTTCAAATAATCAAGGTACATGTTTGGGATCTTAAGGAACACCTCTGGGATTCCAAAATCCTCATATACAAAACTAGAAATTGACTTCCATAAGATGGTTATTGTTAGAATCTTGCACCATCTCCATTGTCTTTTCCACATAAGCTTTTTTAACACAATCCCCTCCTTTGGATATTCTTCTTTTGCACACTCTAGCATGAGGGCAATTGCTTGGGTGATTAGGAAACTATTCCCCTCCACTACACGTAACATTGCTTGCATCAATATGATGACTTCAAATAACTCCTTTGAGCTTCTATTTCTTTCTATGTGCCATTGTATTTTCTTGTTCTTCAAGAGACAAGAACATACCTAATTTTGTCATATGTAACACAAGATGTGTTAATTAGCCACTGTAGTTTTTCTATTCAACTTTTGACTTACAATCCTTTAACAAGCCCAAAGGGCACATTCTTGTAAATCCATCTCAATGCCTAGAACCAACATGTTCCAAAGTGCATGCATCACTACTATAATGGGTGAAAACCTTTCAACATGTAAGGGGTTGTAGCCCAATGCTCACAACTATTAAGAGGAAGGCGCTTGAAAAGGGAAACCAAATGAGATGAAATAACACAGCAATGTTCTTCATTAGTAATACTAGGCCTGCAACTAAACTACCTTGCAATTCTTCCTTTTTTCTTTGGTAGCCCTCCAAGAGAGTCCCCATGAGAATTTTTAACTGATTGGGAAAGCTATGACCCCATGACTACTCAAATGTTCAAGATTTGGTCCCTAATCAATTAGCAAGGTTGGCTACCCTAAACCCCTATAAAATTAGGAATCCCACCCTCCATTCCATTCAAACAACCTTAAATACCCTAATGAATGTTGTCCAACACCTTTTTTGAGCCTAACAATACAACCTTGGAGTTTATTGCAAGGTTTGACTTTTTGTGTAAGGAAAAGCCCTAGGTGGATGGCATCACCAAAATAAGGGCTCACAAGTGTGGCTAAGGCCAAACAAAAATAAGGTTGGGAAGTTACATGGACAAAAGATCGTTGATGAGATTTGAATATGTTGTTCCCATGCCTTAGAAGTTTTTGGTGAAAAACAATCATGTTGGGAAGTTATTTGGACAAAAGATCAAGGATGAAATTTGAATACATTGTTCCCATGCCTTAGAAGTTTTTTGTGAAAAAAATAATGTTGGGAAGTTATTTAGACAAAAGATCAAGGATGAAATTTGAGTACATTGTTCCCATGCCTTGGAATTTTTTGGTGAATTTTTTTTTAATACCTTTGTTTGTGGTATTGTGCTAGCATTGGAATAACAATCTCCATGATAAATAAATGTTACATGATGACAAACACAAGAATTTGGGTTTTATCCCAAGATTTTTTTTTGGACCCCAAGATAAAATGATTGTTAGGTTTTGATGACAAGTGCCTACTAGGTGCCTACATTAGTACCTTTTTTAAAGTAAAGGCATCCTACCCAAGATTGAAAATGTGTGCATGTGAGTGAAAACAAGGTAATTATTATTTTTTACTAAGCAATTACTAGTAAAAAAATTTCTTTTGTTTTGTCTCAAAATGGTAATGTATCATCATATTCCATTATGCATTATGTCATCATGCATCATGTTATATCATCAACATAAATCCTATGGTACATATGTATTGTGTAAAGAAGGGTGGGGAAATTTTCAAAACAACTACATGCATAAATTTCTTTTATAAATGAGCATCTATGTGTTTGCTTACGATATTATAATTATTAATTTATCAAAAAATATTAGTACATTAAAATTTGAAAATACATGGATAAGATATTATCATATTTCCAAGTTTATGGATAAGGTAAAGTAATTGTTAATTTAGTACCAAACCACTAATTTACTGTTGACACATGTGTGAACAATACATTGAATGTAATATTAATATTTCACACTTGAGAAATAAATGGTTACATGTGAAAACTTGACACCTAGCATACATTTAACACCATTTTTTATCATAACCAACCATAATTTACCATATTTTTTGATACACCAAGGATTTATCAATACATTAAGGATTTTTCAACCCATCTAAACATAGAAAGAATAGGAAATTTTTCAAAATAGATGGACAAGAGGTGGCCACATTTCCAAGTTTATAAATCAAGTAAAGCATTATTAATTTAGTAAAAAACCCATAATCTACTATGAAGCTATGATGTGAGCAATACATTGAGTGTATCATAAACATATTTTCACACTTAAGAAATAAACCTTACATATAAAAATTTGACACCTAATATAAATTTATTCTTTTTCAATAATAATAATTATTATTAACCATATGTCACTGATACACTAAATATTTATTAATACATTAATGATTTATTGATACATTAAAGACCTTTTATACCCTAAAGATTTTCCAACCTATCTAAACATAAAAAGAATGGATTTTTTTTCAAAATAAATGGACAAGAGGTTGTCACATTTCAAAGCGTATGGGTAAAGTAAAAAAAATTTAATTAAACCAAAATGCACCACTATGCTACTAACACGTGGTGTGAGTATAACATTCAAAGTATTATTAGTATTTGACACTTGAAAAAGAAATCTCCACATATGGGGAAAATTGACAAGTTTTACACATTTCCTGCCAATTTTGACTTTAAATAATTGATATTTTGATTTGTTAGTTTATTATAAATATATGTTGAACTTCCAATGAAGATTATTTTCCATATTAGGGTTTGGGGCCACATTTTTCAAGCTTTTGCATATCAAACTTGACATGAACTTCCTCTTCACATGATCTTCTTGTGTTATTCCAAGGGTGTTTTGGAGCATACTTTTGACATTTTTATAAAATTTTCACATGTCATTGTGACCTAATTCTATGTAAGTCAAAAAAATTACCATGTTTTTAACTCATTGTATGTTGATTGTCACAATTTCAATGTAAGGTGCATAAAAACTAATATCTTTTACAATGGTTTTTGGAAGCATGGAGGGGAAGTTGCCCTTGTATGAACATGGCCATCAAGTTGAACTACATGCATTAGAATATGTAGTTAAAACACCACCAAATGGGTCTTTTGATCATGAAGATTTGTTGTGGGAAGTCATCATTTGACACATTGGGATGCAACAAGGCCCTCACCTTGTGGAGGTTGCATTTGTCCCCACAACTTGAATGTTTAATTTCATAGTTGGTGAAAAAGGTACAGATGGTGGACAATGTTGTTTTCTTTGCAAAAAATGCATCATCCACCTTGACAATGATTTGCAACAATTACGAATAGATAATGCTTTTGAGTTTTCAAGGTTCAAATTATAACCTTTATTACATTTTTGCACCAATATTTGCATACATATTATACATGTTTACATGTGATGTTCACCATTTGATGAATAAATTTTACTATTCTATAAACATGAAATATGTGATTAATTGACTATTTTTTAATGCAATGTATGTTCATAAGTAGCACAAAATTGGTTGGTTGGTTGTTTGTAGGTACCAATGTCAATATGGTCCCAATGATCTCACAAATGTGTGAAGGATATTACACAAAACCACAATGCAACTCCAAAACAATTGGACATTGATGGAAAAGTAATCCCATTAGAGATAGGCCACAATGGTACACAAGATTCCATGAAGAAATGGGGTGCTATTATAAAAAGAGGATGTAGAATTGAATTCACCATTAAGACATTGTATTTGCTCAAACATGTATTAGAGTTATGTTTCATTCAAGAAAATCATGTTAATCAAAATGGTTTACATGTCCAAGGGGATTTAAAGATGGGTGATAGATTTGCATTTGCTACCCATTTATTAGAACAGATTGATGATTTTATGATGGAACAAATAAAGTTTGGACTCACAATGTTTCAAATTATGGCAAAACATAGGCGACATGTGAAGAACATCATGTTAGGGACATGTGAATTAAATAGAGACATGTTTTTCACTAAGCAAGATGTCAGGGTGTTGTCCAGGAAATTGGCTCAAAAAACATATTAGCTAAATAAGAATGATGTGAAAAATGTGCATATGTGGGTTCAACAAAACACCAATTCAGTGTTTTATTATCAAAAAACTAGGGTAAAAGTAGATGGTGGTTTCATTAGGCAAAACATGCCTTTCACTTTAGGTATCCAAACACCATGGCAAAGGGAAATGATGATTGAACATGGGCACCAAGGAGGTGTTGCAGTTGATGCAACCTTTGGGACAAATGAAAAAAATGTGATACATTATGTCTAATACATAATACATGCACATGTGATTTAATACACTATTATATATGTAGTTTAATGTCATTGAAACATTAATAAGACAAATCAATGGACATAAAAAAAATACATGTAGAAATTTGAAATTGTTAATAGATCATTCATTACATCTTTTTTCAATGTTTAGTTGACATATTTCTATTGTGAATTATGATAGTTCCCCCTTATACCATGATGGTGTTTGACCAATGGCACAATGGCATTTGTGTAGCATATTGCATCACATCATGATGTTGACAAGAGGATTTGACACCATGGATGCATGCATTGAATGAAAGCATTCACAATACTCACCCATCATGGCATACCAATTGATTCATTGTTGATTGTGCCCAAGGGGAATTCAACTACATTGAGTAAAATCCATATCCCTCCCCCCTTTCTATCCAACAAATTGCCAGCTATTTATTATGCATGTCACTTGCCCCAATGGATGCAACATGCATCAACATTGATTATATTTAAATCCACCAAGTTTCATATATAATGCATTTTCTTTCTTGCAATATTATATGGCTAGACAATACTATTTTCTTATGTTTATGGCATGTGAAAAAAAAATGCCAAAAAAAACATGTAGCCAAGATAAAAGACCCAACATTATGTTACTGTCTTGTGAAAATTAGAGAACATTATGTATGACAAGTATGGTCCATTTGGAGCAAGTGTTGAAATGTGGGCAATGAATATGCTACAATATATCACTAATAAATACCATGCAACTAATGTCTTTTGGAAATACATGGAGGAAAATTGGTGACATAAAACTCACATGTGGATGGTTGGATTTCGAAATCTACCATATGTTGGGCAAGACACCAATGTTGCAATTGAAAGTTACCATGAGACATTGAAGCCCCAATTGAAGTTAGGGAAAAATAAATTGGTTGGTTGTCATGTGGATTGGTGCATCCATGAATTAGTTGGAGATGTCCTCATTCAATACTAATATCAAAGTCTACATAAAAACTTTGGGTTTGTGAACAACAAACTCCAACAATTGTTTGTGGTTGGGGCCTTGTTTGGGGCATGGTTGATTCTTGACACAAATGTGACATTGTTTTCCTATGATGGTGGTCCAACACATGTCATGTCATAAAAAAAAACATTTGCAATACACCATCCACAACCCAACATTAAAGTGGGCATGTTGTAATTTTGTTAAGCACAATGTGAAAACATTTACAAGCATCAACTCAAGGTTTTAAAGCTTTTTCATCTCAACCTTGTAAAGGGCACAATTGTTCGATTTTGTGAATCATTGAAAAGGACTTTTCAATGTGGGTTGAAAAACCTACTTAGTCCACAAAGGGGTACACCCCCCCCCCCCCCCCTGTCGCAACCCTAGCCTTGGGCTCGTGACCAAGACAAGGGCTTGCGAAGGTGCGAGCCAAGTATGAAGCTTAGGAGTCACATTTCATGCTCCTAAGAGTGCAAGAGAGTGTGAGGGAATGAACTCTCACACTCTTGAGCGATTTCAAGGGTCAAAACCCATTGGATTGAAAAGTTCCTTATATCATTAGAAAGCTCTTGAAACTGAAATGTTTAAAATGGGCTCGCATGACCCATTTGGACATTTAAAGCACAAGTTATGGCCAAAAGAAGGTCGGAAATCAAATTTGACTCCCAATCACTAAAAGTTGGGGATCACCCTGATTTACTTGTGTGCAAGTGGCATGCGACATACCATTGGAAAACTCTCGATGAGGGTTACAACTTTTCTTCAAACCTCATTTCAATCAGAGGTCTGCACGCAAAGTTATGGGAATTTCAAGACTCCCACTTGTGAATCTTGGGACAAAATGACATTTGGGTGCTAGTCCCATGGGCAGGCATAGAATATACTATAAGGGGGAAGGTGGTGGCTTCCCCCAAGTCCAGGCCGTGATGAGTCTTGTGAATCTGTGTTTGCCCATGGTTCATCCGTGCACCAAAGTGCTCCAACTATGCACTAACCAAGTTGTTGTTTGGTTTATGCAGGCCCATGTGAGTAAGTAAATTGCTTATTAATCTTTCTAATCCCATCCTGGAGCTCCAGCATGCCCTTCTACCCCCAAAGTGTTGCGAGCCAAGGAGTGTGCCCCAACTCTTTGCTCTTTCACTGTTTTCACTTCAGATTCACATTCGAGTCTATCAAAGAGCTTGGGAGTGTGTCACCCCTTGTACCCACATAATGACAACTCCACCTACATCAATTTGTAAGTTGAACATCCCAATACAAGTCAATTTAAAAGAACTATTTTGAAGCATGGCATTGGATATGGTGGATGCAACTAATGGGAATCAAGTTCTTTTTGAACATTTGATGGTAGATTTTTGTTGTGCACAAGGTAATCTAACAAAGGTTGTGGTAAAGTTATAGAGTGGGTTACATAATCCCATAGGCCCAAACCATGTGCTTCTACCAATTGAAGATGGACAAAAGTTTAATTTCACTTAGACTTTTTGGCTCATGGGAACAAACCAATTGCCAAAAAAGACTATCATTAGCACCACCTCAATAGGCAAAACATTAAAACATTACCAACTCCATTGCAATCGTTCATTTTAATACTAAAGATTTTCAAATTCTAAACTATAATATTGTAGTGAACATAAATGTCCTAATTAATATATAGGCTGTTGATCGTGATTTTAAAGCATGGAAGAGACCTTTAGAATTTAATCTTGATTAATTTTGTGGTTCTAATATCAACATCAAAAAGGTCAAGTTACAACTTATTACCATTTGGATTAGGCTATCAACAATGCCTTGGTTTGGATCTCACCCAACTCATGGTGCAATATAGTCTTGTAATAATTCTTCATGGGTAAATGATTTGTCTCCACAATTGGACATTAAACCGAAGGACATGAATATGATGGAGGGTCTTGCAGCAATTTCTTTAAAAATTCAACCTCTTGCAATTGCCTCATTTGCTAATTGAAATATACAAGCAATTCATTTAGATGGGCAATGGAGGTGGGTAGTTTGGGTGGCTAGCAACATAGATTGTTCACACAAAGATAATGCATGATT
>Ga0209208_10002857_pt1 | contig 24823 bp, 25 predicted proteins | sample S1TSphfallax_3_FD_187694 | JGI IMG/M metagenome (GOLD analysis project Ga0209208, IMG submission 187694) | Host-associated microbial communities from peat moss isolated from Minnesota, USA - S1T2_Fd - Sphagnum fallax MG (SPAdes) (version 2) | ecosystem: Host-associated > Plants > Peat moss >...
AAAAAAAAAAAGCTTGCAGAAAAGCAAACAAAAAATAAAGAAACCAAAAACTTGGCCTTTTCATTGAGGCTGAAGGTTTATGAAAATCGCAACAAAAAAATAAAAAATATTTTTGATTTTTTCTCTTTTTCCAAAAAATTAAAAAAAATTATCTTTTCATTTTTGCCTATTTTCTTGTCAAGCCAAAATGTTTGGCGCTTTATTCTTTATGCTTGCTTACACAGGAAACAGAAAATGATTATTATAATATATAGTGAAGGGTGGCTGATGCATTAGGAGTACCTATTGATGGATAATTTATGACACTTCTAACCAAAACAAAAATTTCAACATTACACCGAGAGCAGCCTTATTATAGATTATAAGTATGCTATATGAAATGCCATGCCCTTCACTTTAGGTAGCCCCATTTGTAATTAAAAAAGAACGTAGTCTATTTTATTTTTTTGTTACGCTTCACGAGAATTCCCATGTGTAGTCATGGTTCTTCCCTTCTTTTTGTTTCACCATCCTCCACCATGTGGAAGCATAACCTTTCAAGTAGGATTGGGCAAGTTCCACGGCTGAATGTCACCCAACCTTGGTGGCATGAATGTAGTCTTCCATTTCCGCAAGCCAATCATCCACAACCTTTCGATCATGGACTCCATCAAAATTCCTAGGTTTAGCCGGTTGAAATCCCACATTTTTGAATGATCCTCCTTTGAGGGCCGCAACCAACTCACTGAAGTCGGGCCTATTCATTTTGAAGAGGACCTCCAATTGTTCAGAGGTGAAAAGGATTGTGTTTGGTTGCTCCTCTTCATTTTTAGAATCATTGTGGTCCTCTTGGGCTTTTAGTTTCTCCTCCCCAATAGACTTGGGCGGAACTTCTCAATATTGGGTGGGTTTTTCCACCATGGTTTCTTGTACTAGCTTATGGGTCTTCTTGGGTGCCATCAGAATTCTCAATAAGTGAATCGAGTTCTACCAGAGCTTTGATACCATGTGACGCGCTCTTAAGCTCCTTGTTAGACTCAAAGATGAATCTGAGGTAGAAAACAACGAAAAGGTTAGAGGGGCATGCTGGAGTTCCAAGATGGGACTAGGAAGAGTGACAAGCAATTTATTCACTCACACGAATCTGCATCTAACCAACCACAAGTTGGTTAGTGCAATGTTGGAGCACCTTTGGTGCTAGGACAAGCCACAGGTGACTTTAGACTCACAAGACTCACCACGGCCCGGACTCAGGGGAAGCCACCACCTTCCCCCATATAATATACTTTGCACCTTTCCGCGAGGCCCACATCTCAATGGCTTTTTTTGTCCCAGGACTCCCCTTTGGGAGTCTCGAAACGGCTAGGGTTGGAACTCCTGAAACTTTGTGGGATTATAACTTCATGTTCAGACCTCCAATCGAGATGAGGTCTAAAGCTCGTCAAGAGCTTTCCAATAGCTTATCGCACGCCACCTACACTCATGGAAGTCGAGTGAATTCTTGACTTTTTGTGGTCGGGAGTCAAAATGCTAGTTTTGACTCTCGGCTTTTCTTTTTGCCATAACTTGTGTTGCAAATGTCCAAATGGGTCATGCAAGCTCATTTTAGACATCTACATTTCAATAGATTGCTGATGATATAAAGAACTCCTCAATGTGAGGTGTTTTGACCTTTATAATCGTTTTATGAAAGTTCGGGAGTCTACCAGGACTCCAACTCTCAAAATGGGAGCTCACTTGGGAGTGTGAATCTTCATGCTCACACTCCTCTTGGCCCACGCCCTTGCAAACCTTTGCCTTGGTTGCAAGCCCAAGGCTAGGGTTGTGACATGGATTTTTTTGTCAAAGCTACTAGTATGGGAAAAAATTGTTAGAAATAAGGTCCTAACATAATTGTCGTGCAGCACAGTTATACCAGCAAGAACTCATCTATGTATGATTATAACATTTGTTGATGTATTTCATAGTTGGGTTGTACTTTCCTTAGGTGCAAAATGTGATGTTGATTTTGAAAAACATAAGGTTATTTCTAATTACTTATTGTGATGTTGGAAAACCTTGGCAATTAGGATTTCAAGACATAACAACACCTATGATGCGAGGAATAATTGAGTGCACTTAAATATATCATCACGATTGTAAAATGATGAATTCTCAGAAGAAAGGCTAACATGGGGACTTAGGGTGTAGCATAATACATGGCGAAGAGTTTGTATGAACAAAAAAAACAAAAAAAACCAATAAAACCATGTATGGCAGCCAAGCATGGTCTCATGGTTATTTATTGGCCTTCAAGTCAAAACCAAAGGCGAAAAAGGCAATGTTTGAAAGCTATGGAACTCGCCCCTTGGTAAGCTTAATTAAGCACTGAAGGCCCTACCCGAGCTTGCTTTTTTTTTTAAAAGCTCTCAATCCTTAAGGAATGAGAAATAAAACTTTTTTTTTTTCTATTTTTTTTCTCCTTGACTCGCGCCCTTGCAAAGCAGGAACTTTAGTCATTCCGCTGGCATCTTTCATTTACGATATTCTTTGTTTAATTGACTTTTTGGAATTGGATTTGTTTTATAGACAATATATATAGCTCTTTTTTCCAAAAAAAAAAACCTTAAAGTATAAAACATAGCTTTGCCTTAATTTGAAAAATAAAATAAAATAAAATTCGATATAGGCGCTTAGCTAGTTGTTGCTTGCACTGCTTGCATCACAAATGGTGGATAAGTATAAAGGTTGATCAAGGTTTTTGACTTTAGATAATAAATCAGCACTTTTGCAAAAATAGTATAATTGTAAGGTAGGCTAAGAATGGATTTGAACCATTTTTCTAGGATTTTCAATCCAATACATTACCTTTAAGAGACTTGGCCATTTCTTAGACTTTTGGTGCAAAGAGTTAAAAAAAGAAATGAAAGGCTTGTCAAGTTTTCTTTCCACAAGCATCTGACCAAAAGTGCCCTAACTTTTTCTTAAAGGGAGGGCATGATGTTAGGATTTTATTTTAAAAAGCTATAATTTAGGCTGTGACCCTGAGGCACTACACTCTTTATAAAAGACTTTCAACTTGGAGCCATGGGTAAACTTTTTTTTTTTGGTCATAGTAACTTTTATTGACCTAGGGAAAATATTAATAATAAACCTTTGAGAACTTAATACAAAACCTTTTTAGCCTACTAACCTAATTGTGAGGCCCTATTGTTAATTTCAGATAGTGAGATTTATATTATCCATCGTTGGTTAAACAATTATCTAGTTATGCCATTTTAGGTTTTGCTTTAACAGAAGCTATTGCTTTGTTTGCCGTAATGATGGTGTTTTTAATATTATTTTTTTTTAATTTTTTGGTCTTGGTATTTTGGGGAAAATAAATACATTTTTGCTGCACCCTATTTGCAAATCGAAAAGAGCTGTGCTTTTTGCCCTTCATGGGTAGAAGGTTGCGCCCAAAAAATCTATATTTTTTATTTTCCAAATAAAATGAGCACCTCATGGTCGAACGATTCGTATGTTTGAACCCTTCACTTGCCACCAAAAGGATACACATAAAAAACTAACGAAGAAAGGGGGTATCTAACCTTTGCAACTACTTTGATAATAAAGCTTTAAAAGCTCATGCCTCCACATTTGCATTTGTTGTTGGTCCTTGCAATGAGGTTTTTATTTACACACCTTATCCTATGCCTCCTCTTGTACTTGATTCAGGTTTCCATTTCAATTTTGATGTTGTTATTTTTACATTGTTTCCTTTTATTCATGTTAATGTGCCATTGGGAATGAGCTTGTTGAGAGGACTAATCATGAATTTCCTATTAGGGAACCAATTTTCAAATCTTGATTTCTTGAAATTAATGATAAGGAGTTGGAAAATGTTAACAAAGGAAGTTGAAAAATGAACAAGCACATCAAACTTTGGGCAATGAATGTGTTCAATGAATGGAGATAATTTTGTGGTTTTGACACAATGAAATTTGTTATTGATTTGCTTGAAGATGAAGGTTTGATCAAGGACCTTGAGGATATGTTGCCATCTTTTGTTTTGTACGTTGAAGAAAAAATTGGCAACCTACATCCTCCAACTAAGTAAAAAAAAATTACCATTTCTTGAAAGTTTTTATAATTGGGTTTTTTTTCTCATCATGTGTTTTTCTTGTTTCTATTTTGTCTATGATTCTATAAGTTATGTGTTTTTTTTTTCTATATTAGGTTTAAGGTTTATGTTAAGGTTTTAGTTTTAAGGTTTATTTGAAGGTTTTAAGTTTGGGGTTTATGTTTAGGTTTCAAGTTCTTATTTATTAAAAGCATTTTGTGTATACTTGATGTTTTTTTTAAATTTTAGGTTGAGGCTTTTTGTTTAAATTTTAGGCTATTTTTATCTTTTCTAACTGGTTTGTGCTTGTGTAGGTTTGAGCTTTTGCTATGTTTCTTGACTTGTTTTTTTGCACCATTCAAGCCTTCATATGCATTATTGAAAGACTTATTAAATAAAGGCAGGAATAACAAATCATGGAATCAAGTAAAACACTTGCAATTCCCTTTAACATAATAACAAATGTAAGGTACCATCATGTGAAAGTTGTTGGAAATGAAATAACTTTTTGAACATCGACTACTGGTCTCAGCAAATCAATCAAGAAATTTAACAAAAGCTCAAATTTAAGATGTTGGCACAAGCAACATGTCAACCTACATCTCCTTGCAATTTGAACCTCAAATTTGGCTATTTTTACATGCAAAATCTTTTCATCAAGGGGTGCTCTAAATTTCGTAATGTTGATTTTCATGAATTTAATTTGGTTTCAATGCCTAGTACTATTGTTTTAAGGTTTTGTCAAGGTGTTTCCAAGAACTAGCAAATTGACATCACTTAATGTTTTACTGATCGACTTAGGCCTATCTTCACTACCTAGTTGCTGATGTTATTGCAATTTTCAAAAACCTTGTTCATCATTGTCCGACTTCTTGGCTTGTTGATAAACCTAGACCACATCTATTATTTGGCTTTAAAGTATTGTTTATTTTTTTCTTTCATTGTTAAGGTTTCTTTTAAAATGCAAGTTCATTACTATGTTAGAGAAGACATAATTGTTGATGGAGTTCGTGATATCAATTTTGTGATTTTTTTTGTTGTTGTGAAAATTGATTTTCATCTTATGAATGATGGCCTTTCTATTGCTATGTTGACTTCTCGAGTTGTTGGCGGTCTTTCTTCTATTAGTGTTTTTACAACTTTTATTTCTATGAATACCATGAACAATGTGTTACCTATTGTTGTTTTTGCAAATGAAGAAAATGTCTTTGTACATGTACCAAAACTAGTGGATCTACAATTGATTTTGAAGACACATTTCTGAACATGTTCAAAATAGAGTTTCCCAAGTATGATAGGTTGGATGCCATCTTTCCACAACCATTGCTTCATATTGTCAACATTAACACAACATTTGGCCCTGTCTCCAACAACCTTCAGAATTGTCCTATTAACATCCTGTTGATCTAAAATCAATTATTGCTTTAAAATTTCTAGGCATTGTTGATAGTTCCTAATTTTCTAGCTTTCCAATAACATGAGATTTTATTTTTGTTGTTCATAGTAAATGGACAATGGTCGAGCATGTTATTGAAACATTGTTGTCTCAACAACAATCTCCTTACTATAACACTAGCACAATAAATATTTTAAGGGAAGAATGTGGAGATGATGACAAAGTGAGGAACATCTTGGTTTCATGAAGATGCATGTTTGGGATTGGGTATCTTTTTATTTGGGAACTTTGTGTTGACTATTGAATTTCCGTAGCTGATTGCTTTTGAATTTTTGAAATTTCTAACTATCAAGAGTTTTAAGTTTTTAGAATTTATGTCATTCTGAATTTTTGGAGTTTCTTTAGTTTTGAGTTTTTGGAGTTTCTAGAATTTTGAATTTTTGGAGTTTGGAGTTTCTAGAGTTATTAAAGTTCTAAGTTTTGTTGTTTTGAAGTTTTGAAATCTGAATTTTTGGAGTTCTATTATTATAAATTCTACAGTTCTTGATTATTTTCTGTTTTGTTCCGTTGTGATTAGTGAGTTTGGGAATCTAGGTTTTTGAGTTGTGTTGTTTTGTGATCAATGAGTTTGGGGTTCGTGATTTGGTGTTTTGCAATTCGGATGAGTGAAATATAGATGCCTGAACACTAAAAGTGTTGACCCACATAATTTTACCCTAAAAGATTTACATCAAGTATTTGTTTAACCAAAACAAGATATCTTTAATTTCTATAGCATTTGTATATTTTACCTTTTCTGAGTAAAAATGATTTTTTGAATTTGCAAGGATGTGGTGGGGCAAGACTTGGTAGCCTTGGATCTCAACATGCCATGACCAATTGATGAGCAGAAAGATTTGAACACGTTGATATGGGATCAGAACCAGCTGAATGAGAAAGCATTCTCCCAGCATATCCATCACATTGTAAATGCTACTCTTGAAGAGCTTGTCACATGACTTTTGTTCATCATTGTCTTCACCAGTGCTTGCTGCATCCTGAATTTTGCTAAATGGTCTACAATTGATGTGCTGTGCCATTAAAATTGTACCACAACAAAAGGTACTTGACTGTCCTTTGCCTACTAAATTTTAGAGGGTTTACAAAAGTTGGGTGACTGGCAGCACGAAGGTGTTGGTTGGAACCTTGTCACATAGTCATTGGTGACATGCACGTATTGGTGCACAAGGAGTACTGGGACAATATTGGGTGTCAGGATTGTTCAAGGGAGAGTAGGGAGTTCCAACCCTAGGTTGCAGAAATGCTAGTACTGCAGTTGCCAGAGAGGATGGGTGTGGCAGGAAGGCTGCAGGTCACTGCAGAGGGAGAGAGGAATATGGAGTGTAATGTCTACCATGTTGAGGTGGGACATGGTGATTCCATGAATATTATGGGAGCATTGGAGAGAAGAGCCTTGGTGTCACATAAACAAGAGAGCTATTGTGCAATTGTTTTGAGTCATAATGTTTTTAGTGCAAAGAACACATACCAAGACAGCCAAGATTGAGTGCCGTCTACAATTTGACCCGAGTGTGGAGGGTGAAGATAACTGGAGGGATAACACTGTGTGCAGTGGCTGTGTCTGATCTTGAACTAATTCACAGAATCTGTTTGATATGCTCATATCAAATCTATATCCCATACTAGTTAGGGTTTGTACAACTTTTAACAAAACGCCGACTTCCATATTGATCAAGCAAGAGGTTCCACCAAAGTGTGTAAAACTCTTCTGGAAAAGCAAAACATCCTACAAAATTCAACTGTCAGATGCTCTTGTGAGATTTGATGAACAAATCTCCACCTTGAATTTGTGTGCAAATGCTTTTTGCTTGGCGCAGTATGGATTGGATTCATGCATCAGAATATTTGGTTTGTTAACCAGTGAGAAACACCTTCCCACCTCGACCAACTTCAGTTGATTTCTTGATTGCAAGTTGGAAGTCAGCAAGATCATAAGTCTCACCCACAAGAGGTAAAATGATCTTGGCTTCGATGAGCTTCGAAACTTTGTCAATGTACTCTTCGAATCTCTCAGGAAGCGAATTCGGAAGACCCCATGCGGCTACACGAACACCTCTGAATAAATCTCCCACTCCTACGGTTGCATCCCAGCCTCCCAACACTCCATAGACGAACACTTGACCTCCATCTCTCACACTCGCAGTGACTTGTTTTGTGAGTGTGCCAGCCACAGCGTCAATAGCTGCGTATGCGAGTTTCCCCCCCGTGATTTCTTTCACTCTTGTTGCTATATCCTCATTATCCGTGGAGATAACTTCATCTACACCTAGTGCCTTCAACTCCTCCTTCTGTTCTGCACGCCGTACAACGTTGATGGTTTTGATGCCCCAATGTTTTGCAAGCTGTATCACTTGCCGGCCAAGCACGGAGCCCGCTGCTGTTTGCAAGACATACTCACCTTTCGGAACCTTGAGATCGGTCAGAATGCCATACACTGTCCATGGGTTGACGACAAATTGAGCTGCCGCTTCATCTGAAATTGAGTCTGGTACTGGCCATACAAGCTCCTGTTTCAGAGAAACATATTGCTGCCATGACCCCTCCCCTTTCTGACGATCGCGACCGACAAATGGCACCACTCTTTGCCCTTTCGCCACTGTTGTCACTCCCTCCCCTACCTGCCACAATTCCAGAGCAACGATGATACATACGCACACACACATAAACTCAAAAAAGAGCAAGGATACTTCCCAACAAAATTGCATGAAGCTGAAGAAAAACACGATGCTTGCTTTACTTCGTGGACAATTCCAAATCCTTCGGAGCCTGGAATGCGCAGCCCGTTTGAACTGATGGAAATCAGATCAGTGGGATTGACGGGGCGTAGAGTAATGCGAACAACGACATGACCAGGCTCTGCTTTCGGGACAGGCTTCGTGACCAATGCCAATCCCGCAAAAGGATCCTTGGCATCAAAGTTCTGCTGCTCAACTGCTCTATTACTCATCTTGTTGTCTGTGGGTGAACCAAGAAACCTCAAATTTTTCACTGAACAATCCCGCAGGCTGTTGATCGCCCAAAGCAACGTCCCCTAATAGCTTCCAGCTGAAGAGAAGAGAGCTCAAAAAACCTACAAAAGCACTAGAACAGATTTCCTTGGCGAGTTCGACTCCACACCAGAATTTCACTCTACTGTAATATAAGCTCAGGCACTACCACAAGGTGCTGGAATTCGAGTTGCAATAGCGTATGACGAAATTGGCTGGGTTCTTCCGCTGCTTCGTCTGGAAACTGAAGCCTGTGTATAAGCTTTAAATACAATAATTGCAACCCTTTTCAGTGAACAATAAGTACTCGTGCAAGGAGACTCCAGATACAATGAACCAGGTTGGAAGAATTCTAGAAACTTATGTGGTCGTGTCAGGTACGAAGGCATGTGATGCGTGTTGCTAATATTGTTGTTATATATTAGCCAAAATCCTCTACTACTCAGTCCAAGATGTTCGATGACCAGGATGCACAGCTGCAAAATGGTGCCCATGCCAAGAAGCTTCTGGCACCCAGAAGCATTGCTGTAGCTTTTTCTTCGAGAATTCCGACAAAAGATATTTCTACGGAAAAAGCTGAAGTTGTTTCTGAGCCCATGCGAGCCTTCGTGGGGATTTTGTTGGGGAGGTACCTAGAGATTTACCACGGAAGCATCCGTCTAGCGTCTCAGCCAACTTTTTTGTTTTATAGGGGAAGGGTCTAGGTTTAGACCCACGGAAAACGCCCCAACTTCTGTAACCTAAAGGCATTTCTTTTAGTGCATCTTTTTGGCGTATAGAAGCTGTAAAGTGATGTGTATGTTTTTCTTTTCGTCATTTATTTCCATCGCTTGATGTTAAACCATGGCTACTTATCAAGGTGAGCTTCTCACCTTCTTTCTTTTCGATGTGCATTTTTCGCAACAATTGTTGTTGTTTGCTTGTTGCATTGTTTTCAGTTTATTGTTCTTACATTCCTTTTTTTTGTGCACACTTTTTGTAGCAATTAACTCTTAGCTCCTCATTGGACGTTGCTTTCATTATTCTATTCTTATGTTCCCTTCGTTTTGGTGTTCTTGTGTTCATTCTCTTCAATGCGCATGTTTGGGAGCAGCTGCCGTCAATTCCTCATTGCATTCTTTCCATTTTGTTGTTCCTGATTTCATTCTTTTCAATATGCACTTCACGCATCTTTTGATGTCTACTTCTCATTACATTCTTTTCAATGATTAGTTTATCTTCTTCTATGGCTAGGCTTATATTTCAGCGCACTTCAATCTCCTTGAGCATTTCCTCTCCTTCAACTTGCTTTTTCTTTAACCTTTTTTCATTCATATCTTTTTTTAGTTCCTTTTGTTGTTTGTTGTTTTATGTGTGTAGGTTTTTCTGGTATGTTTTTCTTTTGCAAATCTTTTTATGTAGGTTCCTTTGCTTATAATTCTCAACTTTGTCTTTCATCTTCAAAGAATGTAATGCAATTTCTTTTATTTTCTATTTTTTTCCCTTTTGTGTTTGTTTTTATTCTTTTATTATTTTTATAATGTCTACTATTGATGAAACATTTAGGAAGAAGTTATGTAGTGAAGGGTCTACAAGAAAATATAATCTTGACATTTTGAAGGAGATTATGCTTTCATCTTCTTCTTTATCTAGTGAATTTTTTGACATGTGTAAATATGGTTTTTGTCCTATTACACCTTTTATTACACCATTAATGACTACTAATGTTTTTGATAAGTTGTTGTGGTCCATTGATGGAAATGGAATTTATGTGCAATGCCCTAAACTTCATGAATCTGCTATTAGTTTTTCTATTGATAAACCTCCTATTGATTCCATATAGTTGCATTTAATACTAATAAGCCTCCTCTTCATTTTGTTGTATTACATCCTAAAACAACTAATGTTTTTGTGGGCATTTTTCAATCCTTACATTAGTTTGCATTTGGAAGGCAAGTTTGATTTCTTTCCCAATGCTTCCACATCTCCATATGTTCTTGATCCTTGTAATGAGGTTTTTATTTTTATACCTTTTCCTATGCCTCTTCTTGTGTTTGATCTAGGTTTTCATTTCAATCTTGATGCTACTACTTTTGCATCTTCTTCTTTTATTCAAGTTAATGCGCCTTCAAGAAATGAGGTTGCTAAGAAGACTAATTGTGAATTTCTTGTTAGGGAGCCAATTCCAAAATTTCAATTTCTTAAAACTAATGATAAGGAGTTGGGAAATGTTAACAAGGGAGGTTGAAGAATTAGCAAGCACATCAAGCTTTGGGCAATGAATGTGTTCAATAAATGGAAATTGTTTCGCAATTTTGACACAACAAAATTTATTACAAATATGTTTAAAGATGAAGGTTTGATCACAGACCTTTGGATATGCTATCATCTTTTGTTTCAAAAAATGATGGTAGCCTATATCCTCCAACTAGGTACAATTTTTCACTATTTCTTGAATGCATTTATAATTGAGGTTTTTTTCCATCATGTGTTTTTCTTCTTTCTATCTTGTCTATGCTTCTATAGGTTATGTGTTTCTTTTTGTTATTAGGTTGAGGGTTTATGTTAAAATTTTAGGTTTAAGGTTTATTTTAAGGTTCTAAGTTTAGGGTTTATGTTTAAGTTTCATGTTTTTATTCATTCTCTTTGGTTTTAGATTTAGGGTTTTTGTTTAGGTTTTAAGCCATTTTCGTCTTTTCTAATTGGTTTGTGTTTCTGCAAGTTTGAACTTTTATTGTGTTTTTTTATTTTTATTTTTTTGCAACATTCAAGCTTTGATACGTGGTATTAAAAGACTTACTAGGTAGATGCAGGAGTAACAAGTTATGGAATCAGGTAAAGCACTTACAATTCCCTTTAACATATTCATGAATGTAAGGTACAAAAATCACTCTTTGAATGTCAACAATTGGTCTTGGCAAATTCAATCAAGAAATTTGACATTATATCCGTTGAAAAAAAACAGAAGATTGTAAGGAATATTTTTGGTCATTTTTCTATAAATATATGGTTGGGGTCTTATCCTATCACATTGTAGTAGATACCATGTAAATACAACAACTTGGACAATGTCATTTCATCATCACAACATGGAATGAGAAAAGAAAACTAGTTTGCAGAAGAAAAAAAAAAGAAAAAAGTTTTTATTATTCACCATTTCCAAATTACACAAGAATGTGAGTTTCTATTAAAAATCCTCACTTACAAAAGTATCAACAACCCCCATGAATTTATTTATTTTTCCCTTTTATAGTCCAACTGATAGTTTTAACCATCTAACTACTCTTGAGATTTCGACTTTGGTAAGTCGATTTGTATTACTCACTATGTCATTACATCTCGATTTGTCTACATACTTATTGTTTTGTCAAATTGTTTTATAGTTTGTCAAGTTGATTTACAATAATGTTTAATCTTGTCAAATCACTTTGTTTATAACATACCGATTCGTTAAATAAGAAATTTCCTTTTCCTAACATTATCCCCCTCTTATCTATTATAGTGTCCTCACACATCAAGATCTCTAAATATTTGAAATAATGCTAGGATATAATCTATTTCATTATCTGATGACTTTGCCATGTCTCAAGTGGTTGTGATGGTTTTTCCCTAATAGTATTTTTGAATCTCTCCCATTTTCAATGGATGTGGAAGTCATTGTTGCTAATTCCTTAGCTCCCAATACGCAATCAAGTTGCCAACTTCTTCATTGTTAGTTAGGGCAACTTGTAATGTCAATGGATGTGTACCAAGATATGCATCTTCTGCCTAGTCCCTTGTGTATTCGTAGCTAGTTTTCCATTGAATGGCCTTCATTGCTTGAACACTCAATTTTTCCATCTCTACAAGTTCTTAACAAGTTCCAATTGTTTTCTTCCAATCCTCAAGGACTTGTTTTGCTTGGTTTACTACATGATCCAATGCTTTGTTAATGGGTGTCATTGCAAAGGTCAAACGTCCACATCTGGAGATTTGATGGCGATGGTAGTAACTGCAATATTTGATTTTTAGTTTGCAATAGTATATCAATGCATACAACCCCAAACAGCCCACTATAAACTCCATAACCCTTAGGTTCATTGTATTGGATGTAGCCACAGATGATACTATAAGCTAAATACTCTCTCCACTCCAAGTTTTCAATCTTCCACATTGCCAATAGTTATTTCTTAATGATGTGTGCATCAAGCATTGGTAGAACAACTCCTAGTTTGAAACTCATAAGCAATCAGTAAAACAAGTAATAAGCTTCAAGGTTTGGCATCAAAGGATACAAGTATTCCATTTCTAACATCATGTGTATTGTATCACTCCGAGAGCAAAGCTTAATGCTAACTTGTTATGCCAATATTGGTGACTCCACCCATGGTGCCACCAGTTCATAAATTGTTTTTTTATTCTTGGTTTCTATCCACTTTATTTCCATCCATGTGGTTATATCCTTGTGCTCCTTCTGGGTCACTAATTTTTCTGTTACCTCTTTTCCTTTCATGAGTAGTTTCCCAATGGGAGTTGTTTCATCATCTTTAGGCTTGTCTATTGCTTTCGTTTCTTTCTCATGTTCTTTTTCATCAATTAGTTCTTTCTCCTCAATTTGATCTTCCAACTTTTGGATCTTGACATACATTACATCAAGAGGTTTGACATAACCTTTAGTTTGGTTGAAATGCCATTGTTTCATTTTGGCCTATCTTTCCTCTAGTGTTGTTTTCACATTAGGCTCCATCTACCCTATCAATTATTCATAGGAAAGAGCCTTAGTTTACTTTTTTGTAGTAATTTTCTCCCAATCTATGAGTTTCCCTAAGGTTTTGTGAATTAATTCCAATTTTGCAACTTCACATCCTTAACGTGCAATTCCTTATTGAATTTCTATTCTTTCATAGGAACTTTTCCCCATAGTTCGTTAGAAGATCTTTGAGGTCACTTCACTATTTCTTCAAGATCCTTGTTTGTTTTGTCCTTCGCGTTAACTGTCTCCTAGAGCATCTTGATTTCCTCATAAAACTATGTATTTTTCTTTAAAATTCCAAAGTTCCTAATTATGATATGCAATCTCAGCATCTACTTTTGTTATGACTTCTAATCAAACTTCCTTCATATTCTACTTCTCTGCTTCTACTAGTCCTTTTGAATCTACTTTTACTTCTTTGCTTCTACTACTTTATGCATTTTTTCGAATGCTTGTTCATTTCCACAATCTTTTGCTACAACTCTAAAATTTTCTTCTTTGTTGCCTTCAATGACCTTTTTATTTTTTGATAAATTCTACTCTACTATAAATTGACTTCAACCTCAGCATATTGATCTTCTATTCCCTTCTGAAGCTCTTCAATTTGTTTCTTCATTTTCTTGTTCTCCTCCAACTATTGGGTATAATTCTTTTATTGTTGGATTTCCAGATCTCAAGTTGTCTTTATTGCTACCAAAAATTGATCTACAAGATCTTCCCATTATTTTCCTACTCCTAACATTGCAATAGCAATAGCTAAGGACAATTAAGACTTGCCAACTTGACTTGGTTTGTTAATATTCCCTTCTCTTCCATCTCAGTGTAGATCGTTCTATTTTTTTCTATTTTTTTTTCTAGTTGCTTTACTCCTATATTAACCACTTCCTCCTCAATTTGCTCCTCATTGGTATTCACCTATATTGCTAGAATACTTTCTTCTACTCTCTCGATTGGTATGTTGATATTCTCCAAAACACTTGTGGTAATTTCCAAATAGTCTACTTGTACTTCCATTGCTTCTTTTGCCACTTCTTCTTCCTCAAAAATCCTTAGATTTGCCACACCCTTGTTAGCATTGTTCCCTTTTCCAGTAGCTTCAATTTCTAGCTCCAATGATGCTGATTCTTTTTGTTTGTCAATAAAAGGATTATCGGTATCCCCCTTTTGCATTGGAGATACCCTTGATTGCTCTGGATGGGTTGGTTTATTCATTCTACTACTCTTTTTTTGCCTTGGTTCAGGCATTATGGCATGCACATCTACAATAGCCCTACTATCATTAGGCTGAAATTGTCTTCCTATTGTCACAGGTCTCTTTAGATTTTCAACAAAATGATCCAAATGGTATGTTCCTATGATGGTAAGGGCAGTCAATTAAGGTATTTCCTAGTCTACATGCCTTCCTTTGCACAACCAAAATCTCATTTTGTAGCTTTTGTGTAAAGCATAATGCCCAATTCACTTCCCCTTCCTCCACAGCTTGGATAATGGCAACAAGTGCTCCAAGGGCATATTTATTTCCCTATTTAAAAATGATAATTTCTATCAAGGCTTCAAGTCTCATGACCTTTAATGGTCCATTGGCTTTGTAGATCACATAGCTAGAACAAGGGATGTAATGCTCTTCTTTTTCTCCTACAAAATACTTGGCTATGGTTGTGTTATAACCTTCCTTTCCTCTTGCTACATTTCCAATAGAAGGCAACTTGAAAACCTTAGCAATGTCTTCAATGGTCAAATCAACTTCTTTAGCTTTTGATTTTATGGCCTCCTTTATGACTCAATAATTGCAAATCATCTCCGTAATCATAAGCAAATTGATGTGAGTCTAATCAAACTTGCGCATATGAATGAGCCCTACTTTCTCCCCCCACTATGCTTCATGATTATCCATCACCCATATCATGTCGTGCATGCAACGTACGAAATTAATCGTTTCAAGATCTTCTGACTCAATCGGCTTCTCCAACTCCTTTATCCGTTGGTGCTTTGAAACAACAAGAGTGTTTGCCTTCTTAAGAGTTCATTTCATTTCAACTATCTATGTTTTAAACAAATTATATTTCATGTTCCAGAAGACTACAAACAAGTGTTGATATGGTGGTTGTGTAGGTTCTCGATACAAACCAACAAAGAAAAACTCTAACCCAATCTACAACACTTTATTTTCCAATTTACATTGTTCTTCTTCTAAATACCAATGCAATTTTCTTATCCTTTGGGCTTTCAAGAACTCTTTCACTTTTAGATGACTCTTTTCTAGTTCATAATCATAATATGTTCGCTCTTTTTCTTGAAATACTATGAAACTTCCTTCTGGTATGACAACTTCTCACTCTAAAGCTTTTCTCTTCTATCTTTTAGAATCAACTTTGAATGATAATTAAATGGTGAAATAATAAACAAAGTTGCATCCAATAATTGACCTTTTATTCCTATAGCCAATTCACCATGACCAATTTGAGATAAATGGTCTGGTACAAAGTGGATTCGACATGGTTTATAAACCATTTTAAAATCAAATTGTTATAGAAGTAAAAGCCAAATTATTATTATTGGTTTATTGACCAAATACAATATTGTTTGATGATCAACATAAAACACAAAGTTGTTGCCAAGTAAATAATGCCTAAATTTCTTTACAACATAAATGTTTCATTCTCTGTTGTAGTGTAATTTTTCTTAACATTGTTCATTAATCTAATGGCATAATAAATTGGTTTGTCAATGGTGTTATCCAATTTTTTTTCTAACATAACTCCTAGAGCAAAATTTGAAGCATCAATATGTACATGGAATTCAAAATTCTAACTTGGTACAATTAAAATTGGCAAACATGTCATTGATGATTTCATCCATTCCCATGATTTGGCAAAAGCATCTATCCATTTGAATTCTTCGTCTTTCTTCAATAATTTGCACATTGGTGTTGTTTTACTAGCAAAATTTTGAAATAACATTGATAGAAACCTACCGCTCCCAAAATTCGTTTAATTTTTGTTGGGTTGGTAGGTATTGGCATAGTGGTAATTGTTGTAATCTTCCTTGGATCTACCAGTAAACTGTCATGACACACTATGTGTCCAAGTAATACTCCCAAATTTACCCAAAATTCATAGTTTTCAAGGTTGAAACTAATTCCATTTAGCCTACATTCTTTTGAACATTTTTGTAATTGTTCCAAATGATTTTTAAAATCTCCATAGACACTAAAATCATCCCAAAATACTTGCATGAATTTATTTAAATAAGGTTTCAATGTCTTTGTTACTATTTTTTGAAAGATAGCAAGGGCATTACATAACCTAAAATGCATAACATTACATGCATATGCACCCCATCCCGAAATGATAGTTGTTTTTTCCTTATTTTCTTTAGACATTTTAACTTGGTTATAGCTATTATAACCATCCATAAAAGAGTACATTTCATGTCTAGCCACAAAATTTAGAACGAAATCTAGGGTAATGGAAACGGATCCTTCTTAGTTTGAACACTTAATTTGCGATAATCTACACATATTTGCAATTTTCCATTTTTCTTAAAAACAATAATTAAAGATAACCATTGTGTAGTTTTAATAGGATAGATAAATCCAAGTTCAAGTAATTTATTTAAATCTTCCCTCATTTTTAATGCATAATTTGGGTTCATTCTATATTGTCTCTATTTAATTGATTGGGCATTTGCCATAAGTTGAATTTTGTGTTCACAAATCTCTCTAGGAATTCCTTTCAATTCCTTATAACTCCATGCAAAAACATATTTATAATCAATTAACAAATTCTTCACTTGTAATTGAAATGCAATGGGTAAAATTACACTAACTAAAACATCTTGATGTTCCGCTTGAGTTCCTAAATTCAATTCTACAAGTTCTTTTGTTGTCACAATCCAACTAGCAATTTTTTTATCTTTGATTGTTATGTCTACAATTTCATCAAATATTAATGTCTCTCTTGGTTCATGTTTGTAAAAATGTATAGGATGATCATTTTTCTCCTCCATCTGTATCATATCGCAATCAATCTTGGGTAAGAAGTGTAGTTTTTCTAGTACCACTTCTCCTATAGGCCATAGCTTCGATACTACTTTGTATAATTGTTCTTCCTCTTGTTCAAAAAGCCCTTCACTAAAAGAAATATGGGTTTTTTCGACTTGTCCAATGTGACTATTTTTGTCCAAGGCAACTAATATTTGTTGCATGCAATGAAAACACTAGTCACCTTGGACAAAAATAGTCACAAAAGTTGGTTACAAAACCCTAATTTTCTTGTGGTGAACTTCTTCCTAATCGAATTCATTATCCAAATTCTTGGGTCGTTGTGTGACTTAATTTTCACATGTGAGAATGGGGTTAGTTCTTGATTTTTTTAATAATAGGGGGCTTATGAAAATTGTCTCGGGTATCAAGGTTTTTCCAAGGAAAAAAAATCTAATTCTCAAGCTTGGAAAATTATGTTTTTACATTATCTTTTTGACAAAATTTTTTTTTTGAATATATTTGCAACAATTTATAAATCCACACTTTTATTATTTTGAAAAGCTCTTTCAAATTGTTCTAACTCCTTTTCTAGGTTTGCATCTATCCCAATAAACTTTAAAAGATTAAAAAGGTATTTACAACCAACTTTATAATCATTGGGCCAATTTTTGCTCACAAAAATTAATTTAAAAAAAAATTGTAAATGACATCTTCTCAAATTATTGAGGATTTTAATCTCTATTTGAAAACCAATAATCCCTAAAATTTGACGAGTAAGAAACCCAACTATGGGAAACATGGCTTCATGTTTCTCCCAACATCAAATGAGACATTTGATTTCCTTCACATTCACCTAATAACAATGGAAAACCAATAGTTCTCTCTTAATAAGCTCTTTTGTTGGTTCAATACTCCTTGTTGTCTTTTGAAAAATATCCAAAATATTGCCATCATCCAATTTCTAGTTAGCAAAACCATTGATGGCTACAATTGATAATAACACTTCATGAACATAGGATATAATGACATTGTATCATATTGCTCAATGGCAATTGTTACTCCTTGATCACGACCAATGGAAGAAGACACTAAACAAAGACTTTTTAATTTTGGGTCCAACATTAGAACTAACACATTATGTGTTTTTCTTTCATTAAATCTCTTGAAGAAGGAAAGCTAACTATCTAGAATTCCACAAACCTATTTTCTAATGTTGGAAGCCAAACAAATTAACTCAAGTGCCACACCAAACATTAGGGTTTGAAAAGATGATGTATTTTCTGGTTCTTTTCTCAATTTCAAGCTCATCAATGAAAGGCATCACTTAACAACCAATTTTCCTTAGATTGGTTTAAAACAGAAGTAATTACAATAAGGGAGAGACAATCAACAACAATTTGACAAATATGCCATGTCAAAGGGGGTGGAACTTTGGTTGTCATCTTCATTGAACTCTACATACTGTAACAAGACATTATAGCATCCTTGAACTCTGGAACCTCTTGAAAAAAAAAAATTATTAGCAAACCTACCAAAAAAAAAGCAAATGATCATTATGTACATTGTAACAAGTTTTAACAAAAGTAATAATAAACAAGGAAATATTAAAGTTTTGATGATAACCTTGTTCTAATTGGAGTGTTTATTTTTTTTAGCAAGATTCCAATGTGCACAAGCTTTATTCCATTCTTGTCTGCCCTACCCTAACTTTTTCAGCTAAGTTATGCATTTATGTAAGTTAGATGAGGCAATTTTGACAAATACATATTTCAAACCCTTACTTACTTTTTTATTAGCTAAATCATGTATTGACAAGCCTTAGAGAATGCATGGCCAAAACAATTGCCTCAAAAACTTTTGTCAAACATAAAACATCACAATTTACAAATAGACTTTAGGGTTATAGTCATAGTATTTAAATTACATCGTTCATCTTTAACTTAAACAATGAATTATTTTCTCAAGTCATATTTGCCTAAGAATTTAGTTATGTCTTTGGTTTATGCATGCTCTAAGGTTTCAAATGTTTCAAAAGGCCCAATTGCAATATGTTTTAGCTCCCAATCAACCCCCAAAATTTTAATAACAAAGGCAAAAATGTCATAAGCCCCTATTGACATTCATAAATCAAAACTTGCCATTATAGAATAACAATATGCTAAAGCATGTAGGACATACAATTGTTTAGTTTTTCCACCAACTCTAACAAAATTTCTCTTGAAAATTGTTTCCTAGAAAACAAAACAACCCTTGGACACAAAATGTAGACTAAATCTTTTTATCCATTAGCTTTCAACAAGATGCATTGGCAAATGATAATAATTTAAACAAAACAACAAAACTTTTGAATATATATATTTTTAAAAACCTACTTTATTTTCCTAACCTCGCGCTACAAGCTCCAAAACTTGCACATGGTAGGAGAGGCGGGGGGGGGGGGATTCAACACTTTAACAAGCAAGCAACAACAACATAACGCATGGAGCGAACAACAACAACACAAGGGAGGGTGAGATGAGGAATGAACAACAACAATGCAAGTCGAGGAACAATCAATAACAATGCAAGGAATGAACAAACAACAAACAATAACAACACAAAATGAATAGGGATGCAAGGCACAAATCAACCAATACCAACACAAGGTGAAAAGCAAGCAATGACAACAGAAGGAACAAGTAGCAAAAGGCAAGGTGAGGAGAAGCACAAAACACAAAACCAAAAAACAAGAAACAAAAAAAATGCAAAAATAAATTTAAAAAACACAAGTGAATAGGCAAAAAGCGTTTGATTTTTATACTTTCATGGTTCCTCTGGCATAGGCAAGGCCCTAAATTATAAACCTTACCCATTTTCCCTCCCAGACCTTGAGAACTAGATTCAAGTGAAAACCCATTTAGTTCTCTCTTTTTTTAAACAAAAAAATTTGATTATAGTTTTCCTAGTCGGTTCTCACATGGGTGAGAACCTTAAAACCAGTTTTCAACTCGATTTTCACCCAAAATGAAATCAATCAATTCTCACAACCCGTCTAAGAACTGGGTCACCCAGTAAGAACCACCCAACACTACTTCAAACACCCTTTAGTAATTATTGCTGAATTTTTCTATGATTTATAATTAATGCAAGTATGTTACTAGCCATCATCCTTTGATTGTCTATCTCAAGAGTTGCATTAAGAAATCACATTTAGCAGCAAACTTTTTTCTTTAGCATTTATGAAAATGCCAAAAATAGTTTCATTTTAGTTGTGTCGCTCAATTTCAAATTAATTAACCAATTTAATATTCACTTACCATTTCAACTTGTTTTGAACATTTTATGAATAACTCCATCCTTGTTTGAAATACTTTTCAAATAACTCTATTATTATTGCCATTCTTCTTATTACTTAAGAACTTCTTTCAGGCATGGTTTTTTTTTTTTTTTTTTTTTTTTTCCCAATTATGTGACGTAGCTGGATTGGCGATCATCCATGGAATACATGATTAAACCAGATTTGGCCACATACAAGAAGATATGAAAGTAGAAAGAAAACAGAATCCTTTTATATTCTTGGCTACCTACTGGAACTTATCATAGAAATCCGGCGATTTGGGTTTTATTATTTTTTGAAATCTGGCGAATTTGAGCCATTTCTTTTCCATGAAAAATCCTTTGTATAGGTCGAAACCATATTTTTCAGGTGGAAATTTGCCAAAACAAAAAAAAAAAGGAAACGCTGCTTCCAGGGCGATCGGAATGAAGAATGGACACTGTGGAACGCAGGGAACGCGAGTTCGATTCACAATGTTTACGTTGACAGGAAGCTCCCTTGGTAAATCCAGAGCGTTGACAGCGGCGTGTTGGAGACACATCTGCGACCGTCAGATCTAAATCTGGACGAACTTAAGAAATTTTCTCCAGTCGATCCGAGTGAACGCACGCCATTGGCTGTGTCTCTCGCTGTACTATATAATGCGTTATTGTTGCGAAACCATCGTTCCTCTGACATTGCATTCGTTGTCGTCGAATTGCTATCCTCCATTGTCGCAGAAATTTTGCTCGCACTTCTGATGTTCGCTTGATTCTTTCTCACTATTGTCTTTCGCTGTTGCCTTTTTTCTCCGTGTTCAGGGGATCCGTCTGTGTGCCTGTGTTGTTTTTTTTCGCTTCCGATAGACGTATTTCTCATCTGTGACCATGTCGGGAAGAGGAAAGAGCTCCGGGAAGAAGGCCATGTCACGTTCGACTAAGGCCGGCCTGCAGTTTCCCGTGGGGAGAATTGCGAGATTTTTGAAGGCAGGGAAGTATTCCACCAGAGTGGGAGCAGGCGCTCCTGTGTATCTTGCCGCTGTGTTGGAGTACCTTGCCGCTGAGGTATGCTTATTTTCTTTGTAGCTGCGGCTTTGATCGTAAATCGCTTTTCTGCGAGACTATCTGTGCAAGAGCGTTCACAAACAGGATGCATCAGGGACTCAGTTGATTGCAGAGTTGTTAGTTTCTGGCTTTCAAAAATATATATTGTCAGTAATTCCCCTGTTCGTTAGAGGATTTGTGCAAGCAACGTCAGGGACACAAAATCATAATTGTTAGTATTGTGGCTTTCAAGAGTTTCCCCGTTGTATCTGGGACGCGCAGGAGCGGAACAGAGTATTAGCGAGTAAATTGTATGGATTTTAGGAATATGTCCTGTTTGTAGTGCGAGGATTTATGTCTGCGTGTCCGTAAACCGGATAGAGTATTGTTTCGAATTGTGACTGTCGGGGGTTTCTCTGTCAATGTCTTTTGTTTGTTTATTGACTGGAAAACTGTATCTGTGTTGGATTTCCCAGGTATTGGAGTTGGCAGGAAATGCATCAAGAGACAACAAGAAAACAAGAATTGTACCTCGTCATATTCAACTGGCAGTAAGAAATGACGAAGAGTTGAGCAGGCTGCTAGGACAAGTGACAATTGCCAATGGAGGAGTACTTCCAAACATCCACTCTATCTTGCTTCCCAAAAAATCTGGTGCAACTGGCAAGACCAGCAAGGCAGATTCTCCAGAGTAGAATTCTGGAAGTATCTGTCTTTTACTACACAAATGGTGTTTTCAAACACCACCTACATGAACAGATCATATCATCTTCCAGTGCAACTTTTCATTCTACAGTGTGTTGAAATCAGGTTGAAGGAATGGAGAGACTCTTCAATATATTCCCAAATAGAAATCTTTCAATTCTGTACAGAAATTCAGCTACAAGTCCAGATACTGCCTTCCTTTGTTCTTGAACCAACCAGAATTCGAGTTTCCAGATTGAAGCAACCAACTATACTCTATAATGAATTTGGAAGGCAAGGCTTGACAAACCAAAGAGGGAAGAGCAGAGTACAAGTGAGTACAGAAAACATCCAACTAACTATTCACCAAATGCTGAAATTGCAAAACAGACAATTTCCATTATTATGCAAACCTCTACTCTTTTAACAAAAATTCTAGAGACATCTGAGAAACAACTTTGTTATGTAGAACTACAAAAGCCTCAAACCCAAACCACTGCTTGAAAACCTTTGATCGCAATAGACTGTCTTTCTATTTAGAAAATGTGTTTTTGCATTGCAAGCTTGTGTTGGAAATATATGAAGTGCAAAAACAAAATTTGAAAAGACAATTTGCTCCTTTGATGGAACATTTCAGAGAGTGCTACAACCTATCCCTGAGTAAAAAACTATTCCGACTGGGAATGATACTGCTTGAACCTAAACTTGATCCAAATACAATATAGTACAAGAACTGCAATAGAGCAGATGATGTCTTGCAATCTGCTTATGGGACACTTTCATTCTTTTCTTTGATCACTGGATGTTCAACTCTCAGTAGGCTGTATTCCTTTCTGAGATTCTTGCAACTGCATCATACACTCCTGTAGAGAGACACCAGTATATCTATTAAGATCCAACTGCATCAACTTTGTCTCTGCTGCAAGATGAGACAACAGACAGTTAAAGCAAATGAATTGATTGGAGGTCTAGGATTGTCATATGCTGAAAGCATGAAACTGTTTATGGAAGTAACTTCACCTTGATTGAAGCCATTTTGGCTCGCAGGCTTTGTTCGATTTGATCCCTGGCCATGTGGAAAGGTAGATCAAAAACATCCTGCACAATGATGGTCTCTACTGTCAGTCCACAGTTCTTAACAGTCACCACTTGCTAGACCCCATAGCTATGAAATTGTGGAGAAATCCCCACAACAATGATTTGAAGGTAACATTGACAATCAAAACCTTAGGCCAGTCACTCACAAAGTGCAAGACCCTTCACCCCTAAACCCTAAAACTAGCAGTGAGGAGCAGCCATGACTACCAATTGACTTCATCAGCTTCCAATGAAGGGTGTAGAAAACACTATCATTTGCCAAAACCTGAGCAACTATTAAACAAGATCTGTGTCCTGAACATCTATTGCATTTCTGGAAGCAGCAATGGGAAGAACTGAATCATAACTCTAAACCACTTGCCGGCCACATTTCTTAGGAGCCTTAAAAACAATACATATTTGGAAAATAAGAGTCACAGTTACCATGCGTCCTCCCAGTGGTGTCTGGGGTGGCTCAAGATCAAATAAGCCATTTGCTGTGCCATTTCCTGCTCTAGGCAAACTCCCTGGCATGTTCAAGAAGTCACGCATGTCTCCCTGCACTGAGAAAGAAACAATGATTAGCCTGGTTGGATTTATCAATATTTCAAACACATTCAAAAAAATGGTGAGTGAAACACCAACAGTTTATACATGGGTACAGGACATTGAAAACACACTCAGGTTAGGAGGAAAACATGCCTGCATGGATCTTAACATGTTCCTCAAATCTGAATTCTCAGCAATGAGCTCCTGCTTTTTGGCCTCATAAGCATCAACCTGCACAGATATAGATCTAGATCTATGAAGCATGATACAAGGGTCGTGCAGAAACCTGAAGCTTTATTTCAGATGATCTGATCTGCCAAGAAGAATCTAAAATATATTGAATACTGGTGGTAAGAACTTACAATCATTTTATAGAAGTCTCCATCTGCTTTCTTGTTGAGCCATGTACCCCTTTGTTTGCCTTCCTTCTGTTGAGTAGCAATGAAATCAGGTTCTGGAAGGTACTTGTTCATAAGTGGGTTCCAACTGAGATTTGCAAAAAGATTATTTTTGAAAATTCCATTCCAAGAATCTGTATAACACTTTGTGCCTATATGGATTCTTAATATTTTTTGTTGTCATTCAGAATAGGGAATGAAGATGTATATGAAGCCAGGTACATGCCTGCAGTAAATTCATGATCTCCATGCCAGTCTTTGATTCTTTCTTCTTTTCCAGCAACACCTGGTTAAGTCGCTCCTACAACATGAAAGAAATTCTGCTGTCAGAAATACATAATTCACTTTGCTTGTATTTGATCTCACAAGCACTTTCTGCACAGGTTAAGATATATCATGATAAAAGGAATGAACCTGATGCACCAGAAAAAAAGAACTTACTTGTAGCTTGATGAACTCTTTTTCTTTCTTCTTCAGCTCATGCACCTGCTGAATTCTTACTTGCTTCAAACAAAACGATTGATGCCCATAATACATTAGATGTTTGATCTGCTTGTGTCTAAACTTGCATAAGGAGA
>Ga0209208_10002858_pt1 | contig 24823 bp, 22 predicted proteins | sample S1TSphfallax_3_FD_187694 | JGI IMG/M metagenome (GOLD analysis project Ga0209208, IMG submission 187694) | Host-associated microbial communities from peat moss isolated from Minnesota, USA - S1T2_Fd - Sphagnum fallax MG (SPAdes) (version 2) | ecosystem: Host-associated > Plants > Peat moss >...
TACCGAGATGTCCGAGTTTCGTGCGGAAACGAGCGTGAACTTCAATCGCGTTGAACGCCGGCTCGATGAGCACGAGGAGCGTCTCGAAAACCTTGAGCAACTCGAGCCACGCATCGTGAGGCTGGAGCAGGCTTCGAACTAATCCGTCCCTACTCGCAACGCGGGGATTCGTCGCAGGATGCCGGCGACAAGGGTTTGAGCCCGTCCACGCTAAGCGCTTGGCGGTGAAGCCGTCGCTTAGCCGGGCGCTCCTGCTCGTATTTAGCGCCCTCTGCGTGCTCCAAGAGATCGGGACGATCCCCCTTACGTCCTACTTCGTCGGTTCGCCCGGGGCGTATGCCGTTGGGCGAATCGCCCCATTCGCCTGGCGTCTCACGGTGTATCCGGAAAGTGCGGCGGCGAAGGCGGGGCTGCACACCGGAGACGTGATCGACGCGCGGGCGTTGACGCCGGAGCAGCGCTTTCGTTTGTGGTCGCAAGCGCCGGTCACTGGTCGGCCGCAGTCGTACCCGGTGCTTCGTGGCTCGACCGTCGATCGCGTCACGGTCATCCCGCCCGCGTATCCCTTCACCTGGGCGCTCTGGGTCGCAATCGCCGCCGGTTTCTGGTCGGCGTTGTGCGCCGTCGTGCTCTTGATCCGGCGCGGCGAGGATCGCGGCGTCCAGGTGCTGGTGCTCTATCTGCTCCTCGTTCGCCTGAGCATCCAGACGTCACCCTTGAATTGGGTGACGCCGTATCCGGTCGCAGATCTGGCCAATGCCGTCCTCAACGCGATCATGCCCGTCGGGTGGGCCCTGCTCGCAACCTACGCCGTTCGTTTCGTTGCGTCGAATCGAACGACGCGTGGAAACGCGTCATGTTCGTACGTTCTCGCAGGCTACATCGGTGCCACCGGCGCCATCGCTGCCCTGGGGTCGTGGTTTGGATTCGTCGATCCACTCAATCCATGGCTCGCGGGAGTGCCCGACGCGTTCATGCAAGGCGTGTATTTCCTCGTCCCGCTCGTCTGCGCGATCGTCGCGCTGCGTGCGGCCCGCGGGATCGATCGCGCGCGGATGGCGTGGCTTCTTGGCCCGACGGCCGTGATCTATCTCATCCAGCTCTCGTACTTGGCGGGCAATTTCGTGCCGGCGCTCGATACCGATGCGGCGGGAACGATCACGCTCGTTCTCCAGCTGCTCGCGCCGCTCGGCATCACCTATGCGATGCTCAACCGGCGGCTGCTCGACATCGGCTTCGTCGTGAATCGTGCCGTCGTCTATGCCGGCGTCTCCCTGGTGATCTTCGGCATCTTCGCGCTCGTGGAATGGGCGTTCGGTGAATGGTTCAGTTCGGCAACGCACTCGGAAAATTTGCTCGTCAGCGCCGCGCTTGCGCTCGGGTTAGGATTTCTCATCCGCCCGATCCATCAGCGCGTCGATTCCGTGCTCGATCGCGTGTTCTTCCAAAAACGTCACGAGGACGAGTCGGCGATCCGTCGCTTCGCTCACGAAGCGCCCCACATCACGGACGCGGAGGTGTTGCTGGAACGGGCGCGCGAGGTGCTAGTCGAGCATGCGGATGCGTCGTTCGTGACGTTCGCGCTCGACGATGGCGCCGGACAGTATGGCGACGTCAGTGAGAACGATCCGGCCCTCGTCACGTTGCGCAGTTCACGTAGCGTTCTCGATTTGACCGCGAGCCGAACCGATCTGCGGGGAGAATTTGCCTATCCGATGATCGCGCGCGGCCGTCTCGTCGGCGCGCTCGCCATCGGTCCGAAGCGTTCGGGCGAATCCTACGCTCCGGATGAATCGCAAGCCATCGCGACGTTGGCCCAAGGCGTTGCCACCGCCCTCGACGTGTTGTCCCTCTCCGAGCGGCGCCGTGAAGACGTGCTGCTCGATGCCATCGTGGACGTTGGTCGCGCGATCGCCGCGCTGAGCGACCGCGTCTTCGAGATGAAACAGCAGGATGGCGCGCCGTAAGAAAACGTGCCGGCGCGTGAGGGCCGGAGATCCCTCGCCGGGTGGCGAGTTACATGAAGCGACGGTGTCCGACTCGACGAGCCAGCATGTCATCCTGAGGCGCTCGAAGGATGGACGCGAGAACATGCCACGCGACGCCGAACGAAGGACGGAATGATGAACAGACGCGTTTTGTTTGCAGCGAGCTGCATCTGTACGCTGATCGCGAGCACGCTAGCCGGGTCGCAACGCGTAGCAGAAGCCGTGGGCCTTCGTTCACGCCCCCCGCTCGTTGTGGCATTGGGCGATTCGATTACGTTCGGATTCGGGCTCACGCGACCGGCGCAACAGAATTACGCCGCGAGGTATGCACGCCGAAGCCATGCCCGTTTGGCGAACCTCGCCGTCCCCGGATATACGTGCGTCGACGTGTTGCAGCGCGAGGTCCCCAAGATGCCGGCGGGCGCGGCCGTCATAATTCTCAACTGCGGCATCAACGACATCGGCGGATTCGGCCTACAGCCCAGCGGGCTTCCGGACGGCCACCTGCGCTCCGCTCCCGCGTCGAGAGCGGAGCTGCATGCGTCCGAGACGGCGTTCGTACGCATGCTCGCGGCGATTCGGCGTCGCGATGCCGGGGCGCGCATCGTCGTTTTCACCCAGCGTCATTGGCAGCGCATGACGCGCCGCGAAGATGCGCGGTTCGCGGCCGACGTCGATGCCTGGAATGCGTTCATCCGCGTTCCGGGTGTACGCGTGGTCGACATCGCTGCCGACCGGCGATTCGCTCTTCCCGTCGCGATGCAGTCCGACCTGATCCATCCGAATCTCGCCGGACACACGGCGCTGCTCGACGATCTGGAACGCGCGACGGACGGAACGCCGGCGCTGCCGGGAGGCGCCTGAGACAGCGCGAAGATCGCCGGACATGCATTTCATCACGGGAGAACGGTACGTATGCCAGTGCAGGTCGGAGATTCATTGCCGGATGGCGAGCTGAAGGAAACGACGGAATTCGACTCGGCCACCCAATGCGCGATGCCGCCGAAGGACGTGAGCGTCGGCGATGCGGTGCGCGGCAAGAAGATCGCGATCTTCGGTGTGCCCGGCGCCTATACGCCGACGTGCTCGGCGAAACACGTCCCCGGCTACGTCGAACATTTCGATGATTTGAAAAAACACGGCGTCGACGAAGTCTGGTGCGTCGCGACGAACGACGCGTTCGTCATGGCGCACTGGGGGCGCGATCAGCACGCGCTCGGCAAGATCCGCTTCGTCTCCGATGCGACGGCGGAGTGGTCGAAGGCGCTCGGTCTCGAACTCGGCGGGCCGGGGATGGGAACGCGCACGGCGCGTTTCTCCATGCTCGTCGACGACGGGAAGATCGTGCAGTTGAACGTCGAGCAGCCCGGCAAGTTCGACGTGTCGGACGCCCAGACGCTCCTCAAACAACTCGCGTAACGTCCGCGCGGGATTACCCCGGCGCTGGACCGCCGGAGTGATGCGCGCGATCGTTCCTAGACGGTCGCGGTGGCCGGGAAGTAACCGGCGCCATTGATGTCTTCGAGCAGGCCGGGGTGGGTCGGATTCCAGCCCAGGAGTTCTCGGGTTTTCGCACTCGATGCGGGCGCATCGATCCCGGCGAAGTGGGCGAACCAGCCGAAGTGGGCCTCCGCCTCGGCACCCGCGATGCTTACGACCGGGAGATCGAGCTGCCGTCCGATGACGCCGGCGATGTCGCGGAACGGCACGCCTTCCTCGGCGACGGCATGATAGACGGCATGATCGGCGGCGCGCTCGAGCGCGAGCCGATACAACCGCGCGGCATCGAGACGATGGACGCCGGGCCAGCGATTCGAGCCGTCGCCGATGTACGCGGAGCGGCCGTGTGTGCGCGCGAGGCCGATCGTGATCGGAACGAAGCCGTGCGTCTCACCCCACCCGTGCACGGACGGCGCGAGCCGGATGACCGACACGCGGACGCCGCGCGCGGCGACCGCCGCGCCGACGGTCTCCGGATCGCGCGGGATCTGCGAGTCCGGGTCGCGATTCATGTCCTCCGTCGCGAGCCGGCCCGGCGCGACGAGCGCAACGCCGGAGGTGAGGATCAGCGGTTTCCCCGAGCCGGCAAGCGCGTCGCCGAGCGCGGCGATCGCGCGCTTCTCGGCTTCGCCGTTCTCGGCAAAACGCGAGAAATCGTGATTGAAGGCGGTGTGGATGACGCCGTCCGCGGCCGCCGCGCCGCTGCGCAGACTGTCGAGGTCTTCCAGGTCCCCACGATGGACGGGGACGCCCTTGGCCGCGAGCGCCGCGGCGCCCGCATCGGAGCGTGCTAGGCCGGTGACGGTGTGGCCGGCGGTCCGGAGTTCGTCGATGACGGCTGACCCGACCCAGCCGGTGGCGCCGGTAACGAAAACGTGCATGGATGCTCTTTCTTTCCTGAACTGATGGCGGTTACTGACATCGAAAAGTATGGCACGAATGTCAGCCGCTGTCATCATGTATGATAGAGCGCATGAGCCGGTGGAGTCCCGATTCCCGCGGCCGCCTCGAACAGGCGGCGTACGACCTCTTCCTCGAGCGCGGCTACGCGCAGACGACCGTGGCCGACATCGCCCAGCGAGCCGGCCTGACGGAGCGCACGTTCTTCCGGCACTATGCGGATAAGCGCGAGGTGCTCTTCGGCGGCTCGCACGTGCTGAGGGACGAGATGGTGCGCGCCGTCGACGAAGCGCCGGCCGTCCTCTCGACGATCGACGTGGTGCGCATCGGCATCGAGGCGATCGCGCACGTCATGCGCGCGCGGCGCACGCTCGCCCGCGAGCGGCAGCGACTGGTCGATGCGCACGCGGATCTGCAGGAGCGCGGCCTCATCAAGCGTGCCACGCTCACCGCAGAGCTCGCGAGCGCGTTGCGGCGGCGCGGCGCGCCGGCCGCCGAAGCGAACCTCGCCGCGGATCTCGGGATGGCGATTTTCTATCTCGCCTTCGAACGCTGGATCGGCGAAGCGGAAGAGCGCGAGTTCGTCGAGATCGTCCGCGAGGGATTCGAGCACTTCCGAGCACTCGCATCGACCTGACTGGTTCAACGCCATCGGGGAATAAGATTCGATCCTGCCGAGATTATCGAACCGAAGCGTTGCGGGAATGCGCCACGCTCTTCCACGCTCCGCAAGAGCGCTATGCCAAACGTGAGATTATAGCGCTATGGACAGCTGATGAAGAGTGATGTTCCGGTATCCTCCGAAAAACGCGATGACGGGATGGTTGTCGAAGGGTTGCCCGGATGGGCGATTTTTTCTCGTTCGGCAATCTCGCTATTGACGATCTGGTCTATGCCGATGGGACCACGAGGTGGCGCGTGGCCGGTGGAGCGGCCATGTACTCCGCGCTCGGGATGGCGGTCTGGGCGGGTACGGCGGCGACCGTGGCACCCTTCGGGCCGGATTATCCCTGCGAAGTGCTCCGGGGCATTGAATTCGCGTGCAAACGCCGCTTGCCGGCGTCGATGCGGAATTGGGGATTGTACGAAGAAGACGGCTCGCGCCATTTTCTCTCCCGCAGCGCGTCGAGCGACTGGGAGGCGGCCTCGCCGCAGATCGACGACCTCGACGACGGCCCCTACGTCAATTGCCACATCGGCCCGATGCCGTGGAATCGTGCGCGTGTCCTGATCGATGCGCTGCGCGAACGCGGTGCCCAAACGATCTCGTTCGATATCCACGATCGCAAACTGACCGGCGTCACCATCGAGGACTATGTGGCGCTCGTGCAGCGCGTCGATGTTTTCTTGCCGAGCGTGCAAGATGTGGGTGAGTATCTTCCGGGCCTCTCGGCGCATGAAGCGCTGCGGGCCTTACGCGCACGGCTACCGGGCGTCAAGGTGATCGGCGTCAAGCGCGGGAGCGACGGCGTCATCGTGCACGCCGCCGGAGACGCCGCGATCATCAACGTTCCGTCGGCGTCCTTCGGTACGGTCGACATCACCGGTGCGGGTGATGCGTTCTGCGGCGGGTTCCTCGTCGGTTACGCGCAAGAGGGCGACGCGCTCGAAGGCGCGCTCCGCGGCAGCATCTCCGCCGCCTACGCGATCTCCGCGCCAAGTGCCAACGGACTCTTGACGGTAAACCGCACGGAGGCTCGCGAACGGATGAATTCCTTGCGCGCCTGCGTCACCCGGTTTCCCCTCGATGCCTCGTAGGAGCTCATGAATCCAAGCGAATCCGAATACGACGTGATGCTGCGCGAAATCGCGCTTCAGCCGGCGTTCGTGCGCGCTTCGATCGGCGGCGTCGTCGAGCGCGCGCGCGCCGCAGCGGCACACCATGCCGGGCGTGCCGTCGGCGGCGCGATTCTCATCGGCTGCGGGGATAGCTTCTGCGCTGGTCTGGCGGCGCGGTCGTATGCAGCGGAGCAGACCGGTCTCTGGATCGAGCCGATTGAGGCGCTCGAGTTTTCGCGCTATCTCGTTGACCGGATGCCGTCCGATCGAGCCGTCGTGGGTATCTCGAATTCGGGATCGGTCGCGCGCACGGTCGAGGGCGTCCGGTTCGCGCGCGAACGGGGTGCCTGGACGTTCGGCGTCACGGTGAGCCCGGAGAGCGACCTCGCGCGCGCGGCCGAAACCCTCGTCCGACTCGAGACCATTCCGAATATCAAGCAGCGTCCCGACGGCACGAAGCTCGTGACGCCCGGGACGCTGACCTACACGGCGAGCCTTATCGGCGTGTGCGGCTGGGCGATCGCACTCGGTGCGCATCGGGGTGCTCGAACGGAGGCGCAAATACTGGAAGCCGTCAAGTCGTTCGAGCGCGTCGCCGAGTGGATTGATGCGGCGCTCGCATCGAGCGCGACACTTGCCGCGGAACTCGCGACGACGTTTTCCCGCGAACGCCCCACGGTCATCGCCGGCGGCGGACCCAATGCGGCGACCGCCTATTTTGCCGCCGCGAAGTGGTATGAGGCGCTGCAATGGCCGGCGCATCACACCGAAATCGAGGAGTGGGCGCACGAGCAGTATTTCTTCACCGGAGCGCAGACCGACACGATGGTGATTTTGCCGCCGGGCGGATCGCACGCACGCGGACTCGAGCAACTGCGCGCCGCCCGCGATATGGGATCACGAACGATCGTCGTCGCTGAGGCCGGCGACACGGCCGCGCAGCAGGCGGCCGACGTGTTCTTCGCGATGCCGGCCGGTGTCCCGGAGTCGTTGACGCCGTTCGTGTACAAAACACCGTTCGAGGTGCTTGCCGCGCGCATCGCCGCGCACAACGGTATCGATTTCTTCGGCTTCAAGAACCCGCTGCGTCAGCAGGTGAACTTCCGGCAAATCTTCGATTCCTCGCAATCTCGGGCGGGAAGCACATGAGCGCGGTCCTCGACCTGATCGCCGCAGGCGCAAAGCCCATGATCGGCATGATTCAACTCAAGCCGCTCGCCGGCAGCAGTCGCTACCGCGGCGAATCGCTGGTGAGTGTGCTCGAACATGCGCTGATGCAAGCAGCACTTCTCGCTGACGCCGGCTTTCCGGTCTTGATGGTGCAGAATCTCGGCGATTTGCCCGTCACGAGCGCTGCGACGACCAATCAAGTCGCGTGGATGACGCGCATCACGGACGAAGTCCGCCGCGCCTCGGCACGTCCGATCGGACTGAATCTGCTCGAGAACGATGTCGACGCGATGTTCGCCGTCGCGACGGCCGCGGGCGCCGACTTCGTGCGCATCAAAGTGTACGTCGGAGCGATGGTCACGCCCGGCGGAATCGAAACCGGCCGCGCGTTCGAGGCGATTCGCGCACGAACGACGCTGCGTGCCGACGGCATCGCGATTTTTGCCGATATCCACGATCGCACCGGCGTCCCGCTCGCATCGTCCGGCCTCGCGGGCGACATCCACACCGCGGTCGCGATCGGCGGCACCGACGGTATCGTCCTCACCGGCCGCTCGCAAGCCGAAACGCGAGAAATGCTTGCCATCGGCCGGGAGGCATTCCCGAAGCTGCCGATCCTCGTCGGCGGCGGCGCGAGTGCGACGAATGTTGCGGAGTTCACGAAACTCGCTGACGGTGCGATCGTCAGCTCCGCGCTCAAGGCGGCAAACACGCCGTTCGGCGAACTCGACGCTGCCTTAGCGCGCGGCTTCATGCGCGCCGCAGGAGGCACCCGGTTGGCCTAGCGTCTGCTTATGCGTCATCGAACTAGCGCGGTCCCGGGCAGCCTCGTGTGTCTCGCGACCTTTCGTCGTTTCGCCATAAGAGCGACGACCTTCGGGGTGATAGCGCGGTGCGGCATGTCCCCGACGCGGGGCGTCCTGGTCTCTGGGTCGGCGCTCAGCGCCATCGGTCGCCCGGTGCGGTGACGTATGTCTTCCAGATATAGCCCCACGGAAGGAGGAGCGGTACGATCACGACAGCGCTGGAGATGGAGAAGAAGCTGTCGGCGGCGTCGCGGTCCATACGGTGGCTGAGCCCCATCGGAAGATAGATTGCCAGCGTCCAGATCAGCTTCCACGTGAACTCGTACAGGAGCAGCGGTATCATGCGTACGGGATAGCGCAGCCCGAGTAGACTCAGCACGGTCAGCGCGCCGAAAAAACTGCGGCCCACGCCTTCCCAAAACTCCCATGGACCCGTGTGGTGCAAGATTGCGGACCAGGTGTGATAGCCTTGCGCGAACGCGAGCACCGCGTACATCGCTCGCAAGAGATAGAGCCGATACAGCGGCAACTCCGGCCGCGGGATTGCGTTCATCGCGACGGCTACGTCGTCGAGGTAAAGCCGTGGCTGCGAAGCAGCGACATCACCGCCGGTAATGAACACGCGCTCAGGACGAGGCAAACTGGCCACCGCATAGCCGGTGTTCTTTTGTACCTCGATACGACCGATGCCTTGGTGACTCACCAAACCGAGCGTCGGGCGTTCGACGGCACCGGGATCGTTTGCGAGCGCAACGCACGGCCGTCGTGTCTCGCGGGCGTATCAGACCGAACGTAACCGTGAAAGCGAAGTTGGAGTCTCGTCTAGTATGCTACGAGGATCGAAGTACGCGCCGTTCGTCATTCGCGTTTTCGCGCTGGTCTTTGCGGTCATCGCCACGAGTTCGAGCGCGCGCGCCCAAGCGGCGACCGCGCTCGGTTCCAATCTCGTCGTCTACGATAACGACTTCTTCGCGCCGGCCAATTCGGACATTCTGCCCCTGATCGCGAATCCGCACGTCCGCGTGTTGGGCTTCACCGTCGTCACGGGCGACGGTTGGCTGAACGAGGAGACCGCGGACATCTTGCGCTTCCTGGAGATCGCGCACCGGACGGATATTCCGGTCGTGCGCGGCGCGGAGGATCCGCTCGTGAACACACGCGCACGCACGCTGGCGTGGGAGCGCCAATACGGCAAACTGTTGTGGAAGGGCGCATGGAACGACGCCGCGCCCGGTACCGCGTACCATCCGGAAGACCCGAATTTCATCGCGCCGAGCCCACTTGGTGCGCCCACGATCGCGGCCGCGCCCGGCACCGCGGCGCAATTCATGATCGACCAGGTTCATCGATATCCGCATCAGGTGACCATCGTCGCGGCGGGGCCGCTGACCAACGTCGCGCTGGCCATCCGGCTCGATCCGCAGTTCGCCGGGCTGGCAAAGCAGCTCATCTTCATGGGCGGCTATCTCGATACGTCGCTCCAGGCGGCCACGGGCGATGCAAACGTCGCGACGGATTTCAACATTTGGTTCGATCCCGAAGCGGCCCATATCGCGATCACGGCGCCCTGGCCGAAGATCACGTCGGTCGGCACGGTCACGAACGATGTCGTCTTCACGCCGCAAATCGCCGCGCGGCTTCTTGCCAAGAAGACGCCGGTGACCGAAGCGGTCGCGACGTATACGAAACCGCTCCCGCTGTGGGACCCACTCGTCACCGCGATCGCCGCCGATCCGACGCTCGTCACGAAAGAGATCGTCGCCCCGATGGACGTCGACATCGATCACGGCATGAGCTACGGCACCACACGCATCTGGTCAGCCGAAACCGAACCTCATTTCGGCGAGCGGCCCGTGCACGTCGTCCTCGCGGTCGACGAGCCGCGCTTCGTTACCGAATTCGTGCGCGCAGTTCAGTCCGTTCCCTAAACGTCCGATGCTTCGGCATCCGCGAGCGGCTGCCACAGTTCGAGGCGGTTGCCCTCCGGGTCGGTGATCCAGGCGAATCGGCCGTAGGGAGAATCTTCGCGGTTCGGGTCGATCGGGACGTTCGCCGCGCGGAGGTTTTCGAGCAGCCCGTCGAGGTCGTCGACGCGGTAGTTGACCATGCAGCGCTGCGGCCCGGGGCCAAAGTTCTCGCTGTCGTCCGGGAAGAGCGACCAGATGGTCTGGCCGGTGCCGGCCGGGATTTCGTCGGTCCAGAGCATCGTCGCCCCGCCGTACGCGGAGAGCTCGATGCCGAGGTGTTTGACGTACCAGGCGCCCAGGGCTTCCGGATCCCGCGCCTTGAGGAAGATGCCGCCGATGCCGGTCACGCGCGCCATTGCAAATCTCCGTATGCCGCCAGTGGAACGTGGGGGTTGCTCGAGCGCGTACAACGGTCCTCGCGCGGTCGTGGTGGCGGCCGCTGTTCATCGCCAGAATACTGCCTCATCGCCGTGCAGCATTGAAGGCCGAGAGCGGTGCGGATCGATAACCGAAGACCGTCCTATCGTACCGTCAGGTTCTACGTAGGCTGCGTACCGGGCTTCGGTTCGTCGAATCGTTCCAGGATGCCGTAGGCTTCCTCGACCGCGCGGGCGAGGGTCGAACGGATTTTTCCGTCTTCGAGGACGAGCAGCGCGCCGATCGTGCAGCCCGCCGGCGTCGTGACGTCGTCCTTGAGCGCGGCCGGGTGGCGCTCGCTCTGCTGCACCATCGCCGCCGCGCCGAGGACGGTTTGGGTCACGAGCGTGAGCGCCGTTTCGCGGGGCAGTCCGACGCGCACCCCGGCATCGGCGAGCGCCTCGATGATCAGATAGATATACGCCGGTCCGCTCCCGCTGATTGCGGTCACGGCGTTGAGGTGCCGCTCGTCGAGCGTCACGCATCGGCCGACGGCGGCAAAGATGCTCTGTGCGAGCGCGACGTGGGCGCCGGTCGCGCTCGAACCGGCGGCAATCGCCGTCATCCCCGCGCCGACGAAGGCCGGTGTGTTCGGCATGGCGCGCACGATCGACTGCGCGCGATCGAGTCGCTTCTCGATGCTTGCGATCGTCGTTCCCGCGACGACCGAGATCACCAGCGCATCGCTGCGCAATCCACGCTCGCGGAGTACCGCGATGACCGCATCCATCTGCATCGGCTTGACCGCAAGCAACACGACATCGGTCTCCGGTAGGAAATCTCCGTAGTCGACGGTGGTGCGCACGCCGAACTCTTCCGCAACGGCACGCGCGGATTCGCTCGACCGGGTCGCCGCCCAGACGTTGCCGGTCGGGCTCCCGGCGAGTAAGATGCCGCGCAGAAGTGCGCGGCCCATCGCTCCCGCGCCGATCAGGCCGAGGCGCAGATCGGAGTTCAGCATCGGATCTGCCCCGTGCCGCGAATGACGTACTTGTAGGTCGTGAGTTGCTCCGCGCCGACCGGGCCGCGTGGCGGCAGCCGCGCGGTCGAGATGCCGATCTCCGCGCCCATTCCGAGTTCGCCGCCGTCGGCGAATTGGGTCGAGGCGTTCACGAGCACGATCGCGCTCTCGACCTCGCGCACGAACGCGTTCGCCGCGTCCTCGTCCTCGGTGACGATCGCGTCGGTGTGATGCGAACCGTACGCATTGACGTGTTCGATCGCTCCGGCGACGCCGTCGACGACGCGCACCGCCAGAATCGCATCGAGATATTCGGCGCGCCAATCCGCCTCCGTCGCCGCGATCGCCAGCGGATCAACGGTTTGCACTTCGGCATCGCCGCGAATTTCGCAGCCGGCTGCGTGCAGATCACCGAGCAGCACTGGAAGATACGCCGCGGCCACGCGGCGGTCGACGAGCAGCGTTTCGGTTGCACCGCAAATGCTCACGCGCCGCATCTTGGCGTTGACGATGATGGCGCGTGCTTTTTCGAGGTCTGCAGCCGCATCGATGTAGGTATGGCAGACGCCGTCCAGGTGGGCGATGATCGGAATGCGTGTCTCGCGCTGCACGCGTTCGATCAGCGAACGGCCGCCGCGCGGGATGATGACGTCGACGAACTCGTCCATCCGGAGCAGCAACCCGACGGCTTCCCGGTCACGCGTGGGAACGAGCTGCACGGCCGCCGCTGGGATTCCGGCGCTCGCGATGCCGCGTTGGAGCGCTTCGACGATCACGCACGATGAGGAAAAACTCTCGGAACCGCAGCGCAGGATCACCGCGTTCCCGGCCCACAAGCAGAGGGCGCCGGCATCCGCCGCGACGTTTGGTCGCGATTCGTAAATGATCCCGATGACGCCCAGCGGAACGCGGACCCGCCGCACATCGAGGCCGTTCGGCCGCGTCCAACGCGCGATTTCGTCGCCGACCGGATCCGGCAGTGTTGCCACGTCCTCCAAACTCGCGGCGATCGCCGTGATGCGTCGCTCATCGAGGGTGAGCCGCTCGATCATCGCCTCAGCGAGCCCGTCCGAGCGGGCCGCCGAAACCTCCGCGCTATTCGCGGCCAACAGCTCCGGCGTCGCCTCGCGCAATGCCGCCGCGGCCGCGCGCAGCGCGGCGATCTTCGTCTCCGTGCCGGCGTGAGCGAGCACCTGAGCGGCCGCGCGCGCGCGAACGCCGATCGCGCGCATCGCATCAGCGAGCGACATCGTCTCGAGCGTCATCCGTGATCGCTGCTCAGCACGAGATCGCTCCGGTGGACGATCTCGGCGCCGCTTTCGTATCCGAGCAGCTCGATGATCTCGCGGCTGTTGTGACCGGCAACGGCACGCACGTCCGGCGCGGAATACGAGGCGAGGCCACGCGCGATATCGCGTCCATCGCGGCTGCGTATCACGATCGTGTCGCCGGCCTCGAACGCGCCCTCGATCCCGAGAATGCCCGAGGGGAGCAGGCTCGTTCCGCGCGCGAGGGCGACGGCAGCTCCGTCGTCGATGATGACCGCACCCGAGGGCTCGAGTGCGCCGGCGATCCAGCGTTTGCGCGCGTTCCGTGGCTGCGCCGATGCAAGAAACCAGGTCGCCGTTGCACCCGCTTCGATCGAGCGTACCGGATGCAGGTCGGAGCCGCGCGCGATGACCATCGGACAACCGGCTTCCGTCGCGATTTTCGCGGCGGCGAGTTTGGTCACCATCCCGCCGGAGCTGTAGCCGGGCGGCGCCGCTCCCGCCATCGCTTCGATGTCGGCGGTCAGTCGTTCCACGATCGGAATATGGCGTGCCGCGCTGTCGCGGCGGGGATCCGCCGTGTAGAGGCCATCGATGTCCGAGAGCAGGATCAGCGTGTCCGCGTTGACCATCTGCGCGACGCGGGCCGCCAGCCGGTCGTTGTCGCCGAAGCGAATCTCATCGGTTGCGACGGTATCGTTCTCGTTGATGACGGGGACGACGCCGAAGGCCAGTAAACGCTCGATCGTCGCTCGCGCGCGGAGGTGACGCTCGCGCCGTTCGGTATCTTCGGGCGTGAGCAAGATCTGCGCGACCTCGAGATCGTGTCGCCCGAGCGCCTCGACGTACGCGCGCGCCAAGCGAATCTGACCGACCGCCGCGGCGGCCTGCTTCTCGTCCAGCCGCAGACTTCGGCGCGGGAAGTGGAGCAACTCGCGGCCGAGGGCGATCGCGCCCGAGGAGACGATGAGCACCTGTTGACCACGATCGTGACACCGGCGCACGTCGTCCGCGATGGTCGAGAGCCAGTCCGCGCGCAACTTCCCTGAACGTTCGTCGACCAGCAGGGCCGATCCGATTTTGATGACGAGACGGCGCGCGCCCGCGATGCGCGCGCCGGATTCCAGGTACTCCACGGTAGTGCCGACCAGTTCGCAACCCGGTTTCGTTGTTCCGGCCGGGCTTTTTTCGGGGTCGATCGGATGCCAGGCGAGCGACGGCGTCCGGTTCCTTCCACGCTGCTGGTGACGTCCGGACAGCGGGCATGCTGTTCTTGGACAAATAGTCCAGACGGCTTGCATAGGCGTTGCCTATAAAGCTCATTGAGGCGCCTGGCTTCTCTTTCTCCGTGGATTGGCGCTAAATAGAAGCATGTTCCACCTCCCGAGAACGTCGAGGCGGAACATGAAGCCCCGTTCGGCGAGCGGCGCGCTCATGCGCCACCAGCATTATCGTCGGTCACGGGCCCGTTCACGCAAGCAGCCGATATCGGAGAGTTTTATGGACACAATGGACCTTCGGGAATACGCAGGGCGCGAGGCCGTTGCGAAATGTCCCGTCATCCACGGAGCGCCGCAACACGCGACGCTCGGTGGCCGCTCGAACAGCAGCTGGTGGCCCAACCAGCTGAACCTCAAAATTCTGCACCAGCATTCGTCGCTGTCGGATCCGATGAGCCCGGATTTCAACTACGCAAAAGCGTTCAAGAGCCTCGACCTTGCGGCCGTGAAAACTGATCTCTACAAACTGATGACGGATTCACAGGAATGGTGGCCGGCCGACTACGGTCATTACGGCCCGTTCTTCATCCGCATGGCGTGGCACAGCGCCGGAACGTATCGCATCGCCGACGGTCGCGGCGGCGCCGGCACGGGACAGCAGCGTTTCGCGCCGCTCAACAGCTGGCCGGACAACGCGAACCTCGATAAAGCCCGTCGCCTGCTCTGGCCGATCAAGCAGAAGTACGGCAACAAGATTTCGTGGGCGGATCTCTTCGTGCTCACCGGCAACTGCGCGCTCGAATCGATGGGCTTCAAGACCTTCGGTTTCGCCGGCGGCCGCCCCGATGTGTGGGAACCCGAAGAAGACGTCTATTGGGGCAAAGAAGATATCTGGCTCGGCGATAAGCGCTACACCGGCGATCGCCTTCTCGAAGAGCCGCTCGCCGCGGTGCAGATGGGTCTGATCTACGTCAACCCGCAAGGCCCCAACGGCCAGCCCGACCCGCTCGGCTCGGCGCGCGACATTCGCGAAACGTTCGCGCGTATGGCGATGAACGATGAGGAAACCGTCGCGCTCATCGCCGGCGGCCACACCTTCGGCAAGACGCACGGCGCGGGCGATCCGACGCTCGTGGGTCTCGAACCCGAGGGCGCGAGCATCGAAGAACAAGGCCTCGGCTGGACGAGCAAATTCCGCACCGGCAAAGGCGACGACACGATCACGAGCGGCCTCGAAGGCGCCTGGACGCCAACGCCGATTACGTGGGATAACGCCTACTTCGATACGCTCTTCGGCTACGAGTGGGAACTCACGAAGAGTCCGGCCGATGCGTGGCAGTGGACGCCGAAGGGCGGCGCGGGCGCCGGCACGGTTCCGGATGCGCACGATCCCGCGAAGAAGCACGCGCCGTTCATGCTCACCTCGGATATCGCGCTGCGCGTCGATCCGATCTACGCGCCGATCTCGAAGCGCTTCCACGAAAATCCGGATCAACTCGCCGATGCCTTCGCCCGCGCGTGGTACAAGCTGACGCACCGCGACATGGGTCCGAAAGCGCGCTACCTCGGCCCGGAAGTCCCGGCGGAAGAATTGCTCTGGCAAGATCCGCTTCCCGAGCGCGACTACGACCTGATCGATGCGCAGGACGTGCGGACGCTCAAGGATCGCATCCTCGCCTCGGGTCTGCCGATCGCGCAGCTCGTCTCGACCGCGTGGGCGTCGGCTTCGACCTTCCGCGGATCGGATAAGCGCGGCGGTGCAAATGGAGCGCGCCTTCGCCTCGAGCCACAGAAGAACTGGGACGTCAATGCACCGGCGCAGCTCGCCTCGGTGCTCGGCACGCTCGAGAAGATCGGCAGCGAGTTCAACGCCGCGTCCGGTGCGAAGCGCGTTTCGATCGCCGACCTGATCGTGATCGCCGGCGCTGCCGGGATCGAAGCAGCCGCGAAGAAGGCCGGTCACGAGATCGAGGTGCCGGTGACGCTCGGACGCACCGATGCCACGCAAGCGCAGACGGACGTCTCGACGTTCGCCGTGCTCGAACCGGAGGCCGACGGCTTCCGCAACTACCTCAAGTCGCGCTACACGATCTCGGCGGAAGAGCAGCTCGTCGACAAAGCGCAGTTGCTGACGCTGACGGCACCGGAGATGACCGCGCTCATCGGCGGCCTGCGTGTCCTCGGTGCAAACGCCGGCGGCTCGAAGCACGGCGTCTTCACCAAGCGCGCGGAAACGCTCACCAACGACTTCTTCGTGAACCTGCTCGACATGGGCACGACATGGAAGTCCATCTCGGATGCCGACGGCCTCTTCGAGGGCCGCGATCGCGTGACCGGCGATCTGAAGTGGACGGCGACGCGTGTCGACCTCGTCTTCGGCTCGAATTCCCAGCTCCGCGCGCTCGCGGAAGTCTACGCCCAGGACGACTCGAAAGAGGCCTTCGTGCGCGACTTCGTGGCCGCATGGAACAAGGTGATGAACGCGGATCGCTACGACCTCGTCCTCGCCTAACAAACCCGAACCGAAGAACGGGCGTAGCGCGAGCTGCGCCCGTTTTTTTTGTTGTCGCTAGGAGGCGACGGATTCCGAGTCCGCGCGCCGGTCGATCCTTGGGTTCCGCGCTGCGGTGCTCTGCCGGCTGCGACCGTATTGGCGCGGTGAGCAGCCGTTGAGGCGTTTGAAGGCCGTGCTGAACGCGCTCTCCGATTCGTAGCCGAGTGCACCCGCGATCTCGGCGAGGGAATCGTTCGAGTTTGCGAGCCGGTCGCTTGCGAGCATCATGCGCCAGCGCGTCAGGTACTCGATGGGTGATGCGCCGACCGTTTCTTTGAACGTCACGGCGAAGCTGGTGCGCGACATGCCGGCGCGCTCCGCCAGCGTTTGCAACGTCCAGCGTTCCGCCGGACGTTCGTGCATCGCGTCGATCGCGGCGGCCATACGGGGGTCGGCGAGCGCGAAGAGCCAGCCAACGCCGCCTTTCGTTCCCTCGGCGAGATGCAGCCGGAGTGTCGCAACGAGCAGCAGCGTCGCGAGTTGTTGTGCGACGAGAAAGCCGCCCGGCTGCGGCTCGCGCAGTTCGTCGCGCATCCGTTCCACGCACCAGCGCAACATCGCCTTATCCGGTTCGTTGCGGATGTGAACGATCGGCGGCAGCATGCCGATCAGCACGCTCGTGTACTCGCCTGCCAGGGTGAAATTGCCGCCGATGCTCGCAAAATCGTTCCCGCCGTTATAGCGGTTGACGCGTCCGTCTTTCACGGCCGGTGCGATCGCGTACACGTCCACGGATGGCAGCCGCAAATCGCTCGCGACCCGAATCTCCCGTCCGCCCGGCAAGAGCAGACACTCACCGGCGACGACGTGCACGGGCTCGGGGACGCCGTCGACGGCGAGCCAACAGTCGCCGCGAATCGCCGCATAGAACTTGATGCCGTTCTCCGCCGGGATCCGGATCGACCAGTCGCCGCCGGCTTCAAATCCGCCCGAGAAGAAACTCTGCAACTTCAAGAGGGACAAGACGTCCGAGAGCGGATCCATGGTACCTCCGAACGATCGCGAAGAAAGCGCGAACGCTAGAGCATAGATAGTTCGCGCCAATTCGCGCATCCTAGGCCCATGAGCACGAATACCGCCGCTTGGCTGCCTGCAGCGAAAACTCGACTTGCGGTCGGGGCCGCCCCGTACACGCCGCCGCAGCCGAACGAAATCGTCGTCCGGAACGGCGCGGTCGCGATGAATCCGATCGATTGGATCAAGCAAGCAATCGGCGATGTCTTTTACTCGTGGATCAAATACCCGTTCGTTCTCGGCACGGATCTCGCCGGCGAAGTCGTCGAGGTCGGCAGCGCGGTGTCGCGATTCAAGCCCGGCGATCGGGTGCTCGCGTATGCCGTCGGTTTGGAAGAGGCGCGGAATCGCGCGGCGGAAGGCGCCTTTCAAGCCTATACCGTCGTGCTTGCCGATCTCGCGTCGCCGATCCCCGATTCGCTCTCGTACGAACGGGCGTCGGTTCTCCCGCTCGGCATCTCGACCGCCGCGTGCGGCCTCTTCCAACGGGACTACCTCGCACTGCCGCATCCGACGCTCACGCCGAAGCCGCTCGGAGCGACGGTGCTCGTGTGGGGCGGCTCGACCAGCGTGGGATCCAACGTCATCCAACTCGCCGTCGCGGCCGGCTGCGAGGTGATCGCCACCGCATCGCCGCGTAATTTCGCTTACTGCACGGGCCTCGGCGCGAGCCGCGTCTTTGATTACAACGACAAGGGAACCGTGAAGGCCATCATCGCGGCGCTGCGCGGGAAGACGATCGCCGGTGCCTTCTCGATCGGGAAGGGAGCCGCCGATGCGTGCGTCGACGTCGTGAACGAATGCACCGGCAACAAGTTCGTCGCGATGGCGAATATGCCGATCTTCTTCGACGGTTTCTCATCGGATCGTAGCGCGCAGCTGCAGTTCTTCAGCAAGATTCCGGGCTTTTTGTGGGGCAACGCGACGCTAGCGGTCAAATGCCGGCTGCGCGGTATCCGTACCAAATTCATCATCGGGAGCGCGCTGATGAACAACGAAGTCGGGCCCGCGATTTTCGTCGATTTTCTGCCGCAGGCACTCGCTGCGGGACGCTACACCGCCGCCCCGGATCCGCAGGTCGCCGGAAGCGGGCTTGCATCGATTCAAGCCGGGCTCGACCTGCTGCGAGGGGGCGTCTCGGCCACGAAAGTGGTCGTCTCGCTCGGGCGATAAAACGCCTCATTAAAGCGATCATAACGTGCGGGTGAAATACTCACCTGGACATGATCGAATCCGACACCGAACACCGTTTCGAGCTTAGCCGGCGCAAGTTGCTCGTCGCTGCCGGGATCACGGCCGCCGCTTCATTCGCCGGAGGCGCCGGCGCCGAGGCTGCCGCCCCGGCCCGGCGACAAGCGCAGCCGGTGAGCGGCCCGCCCGTTCACGGCCTGCATCTCCAGTTCGGAGCGGATGCCGCCTCAGAGATGGTCGTCTCGTGGCACACGCTCGAACCGGTGCGCCGGCCGCGTGTCGTTCTCGGTCGCCTTGACGGAACACTCGAGCGCAAGATCGACGCGGTCGAGACGAACTACAAAGACGCGAAGTCGGGCCAAACCGTTCATGCGTACCACGCGCGGCTCATCGGTTTGCAGCCGGGATCGGCGTACATGTACGCGGCAATGCACGACGGCACGGAGCCGGAGTTCGGAACGTTCCGCACGCTGGCACGCGGCCGCGTGCCCTTCACGTTCACCAGCTTCGGCGATCAAGGGACGCCGACGCTCGGCAAACGCTACGTGCCGCCGGCCGGCGTGACGCTCGCGAATCCGCCGTTCGTCAACGATAACCTCGGCGGACCCGCCGGCGCGGACACGACGCTCGGGGTCGAGCGCCTACGGCCGGCGTTCCATCTCTTCAATGGCGATCTGTGCTATGCGAATATCGCCGAGGATCGCGTGCGCACGTGGTGGGATTTCTGGTCGAACAACAGCCGCAGCGCGCGCAACCGGCCGTGGATGCCCTCACCGGGGAATCACGAGAACGAACTCGGCAACGGCCCGATCGGCTATCGCGCCTATCAGACCTATTTTTCGCTGCCGCCCGCCGCCGGGCAGACCGACGTGACGCGCGGGCTCTGGTATGCCTTCACCGCCGGATCGGTGCGCGTCATCGCGATCGCCAATGACGATGTTGCGTATCAGGACGGTGGGAACTCGTACGTGCGTGGCTACTCGAACGGCGCACAGAAGGCGTGGCTCGAGCGCGAGCTCGCCGCCGCGCGTCGCGACCGCGCGATCGACTGGGTCGTTGTGTGCATGCATCAAGTCGCGATTTCGTCGGTGGACAAATTCAACGGCGCCGACCTCGGGATCCGTCAAGAATGGCTGCCGCTCTTCGATACATACGCGGTCGATCTCGTGGTGTGCGGCCACGAACATCACTACGAACGCTCGCACCCGATCCGGGGTCAGCAGTCAAATGCGACGCTCACGCCGATCCCTGCCTCGACCGCGACGGACGTGATCGACACCACCAAAGGTACCGTCCACATGGTGATCGGCGGCGGCGGCACGTCGCTTCCCTCGAACACCTTGTTCTTCGATCCGCCGGGCTGCCGCGTGATCACCGCCGTTGCGCCGGTGCCCGATCCGGCAACCGGAAAGCGCGCACCGGTCTACGTCCACGAAGATGCGCCGTGGTCGGCCGTGAAAAATGCGGCCCACGCCTACGGCTTTGCGGCGTTCACCGTCGATCCGGGATCGAAGCCGGGCGGCGAGACGACGATCACGGTCACGTATTACGACGTTGTCGGGAGCGACGGAAAAATCGTACCCTTCGAGACGTTCACGCTGCGCCGCCCGCGTCGCGACTAAAGGGACGTACGAATTTCCGCAAAACGGTCGCCGTCGTGAATCGTCTGATTGCGCGAAGAACGTCACGTCTTGCCCTCGGACTTCTGCTGCTCGGTGCGCTCGTGTGCCCGGCTCTCGCGGATGTGCCGATGATCTTCGATGACGCGCGCTTTCCAAGCCCCGTCGCCATTACCGGCACCTCTGCATATTTCTTATTGTGCGCCGATGCGAATCTCACCGATCCGCGCAAACCGCGGGCGACGCACCTCGGGTTCGTGCTCGTCGATCGCACCGGTATCGTGTTTGCGATCGTCCCGGTTGAGTCGACGTATCGGAATCGCGCGTTCAACTGGGCTCATTCCGATACGCTCTGCCGGATTTTTGCTCGTCCGTCCGAGGGAGACGCCGTCATCTCTACGCCGCCCGGCGGCGCGCCCACGGAAGTCGGTCGCATCGTCGCGATCCCGCTCTCGGAAGACTTCTGGGACGGCTCGAGTTGGACGTCGACGGCCGTCCCGCTCCTGGGTCAGCCGCTTCCGGCTCCCTAACGCCGCGTACGCTGCCCGGCGCTGGTCCACCACGTTCACGGCGCACGGATGCGACCCGCAGGGTTGGACCGATTTAACCACAACCAGCCGCTGCATAGGAGCCAACGGTCCGGCGCATAGCGATGGCGCCTTTTGGCGTTATCTTCTTCCGGCGTTTTGCGCGGTCGCAACGGTCGTCGGCATCGTATCGATCGTCGGCTTGATCGGCGCCGGCGGGCGGCCTTGGTACGGGTTTTGGGATGCCTATTCGGCGCCGACGAGCCGGCCCTTCGTGTCCGAAATCGTCAACGAAAGCCCGCGCGGTGCGGCTGCGAAGGCCGGTATCCGGGATGGGGACACGATTGATCTGCGCGCCGTGGACGTGCGTGCGCGCGTGGCGGTGCTCTTTCAGCCGTTGGCGTCGGAACCGACGCGGTTAGCCGTCGATCGTGATGGGAGGACGTTCGCGACGACGCTGCTCGGAAGTACGATCTTCGATGGTGACGTGCTCTTCAAGATCGAAAACGAGGCCGCGTATTATTTGGGCCAGGTCCTCGCGCTGTGCTGCGCATGGCTGATCGCGCTGCGATCTTGGCAATCGCGCACGGCGCGCCTGCTGTGCCTCATGCTGCTCGCGTTAACAGCCGCTTTTCTTGCGCCGCAAAACTTCGTGACCCCGGACGGCGCGACCGGTGCCGTGCTCTATGCGTTCACGACGCTTACCACGTGTACGCTTGCCGTCATCCCCGTCGCGCTTGCGCTCGGATTCGGCGTTCGCACGCGCGCTCGCACGGCGGTTACCGCACTCGCGTACGCCTCGGCAGCACTGGTCTTCGCCGGATCGGTTGCCTGCGCGGCCGGCATCATCACGGTGGCGATTGATCCCATTCCGTTTGTCTTCGGGACATTTTGGAGCGTAGCGGAGTCGGCGATGTTTGCCATCGCACTCGTCGCGATCGGTACCGGGGTGAGAAGCGCGGCGCGTGCGGAGCGGGCGCGAGCGGCGTGGCTGCTCGTTCCTATTCCGCTCGCCGAATTGCTCTCGACCGTGGCGTTCGATTTCCCCGCCTTCTCGCCATCGTGGCTCCCGGGTAACGTGTTCGTCATGGTCGGCAGTGTTGCGCTCCTTGCCGGAATCGTTGCCGTGACATACGCGCTACTGCGCCGTCGCGTGCTCGACTTTCAGTTCGTCATCGCGCGCACGCTGGTGGTGGCGTGCGTCTCGGCGATCATCGTGGTCTCGTTCGTGCTCTTGGAGTGGCTGCTCGGCGCGGTGCTCTCGACCGCCGGACACCTCACCGGTGTCGTCGCAAATGCCGGCCTCGCGCTCGTCCTGGGCCTCTCGATGTCGTTCATTCACAAGCGGGTCGACGCATTCGTCGACTATGTCTTCTTTCACAAGCGCCGTGAAGACGAGCGTGCGCTGCGGGCGTTCGCCAAGGAGGCGACGTTCGTGAGCGAGCGTGAGGATCTCTTCGACCTCACGATCGCGGATGCTCCGCAAACACACCGACGCAGGCTCGGCGACGATCTTCGTGGACGGCACGGGCGGCTACCGCGCGGTGCGTTCGCTGGGTTCGACGTCGGACGATATCAGTGAGAACGATGCTGCGATCCTGGCGCTCAAAGCGCGCCATGCGCCGATCGATCCGCACCGCTTCGAGACGGCATTACACGGCGATGTGGCGCTGCCGATGTTGGGGCGCGGCCGGCTCGTCGGCGTGCTTGCGTGTGGTGCGCGCACGAGCGGCGAGGCGTACACGCCGGACGAGATCGAAGCGTTGCGGGAACTGGCGCACGGCGTCGGCATCGCCTTCGAAGGCATCGAACGCCACGAAGCCGCACGCGCCGGCAACGACGCGGTGCTCTCCGAACTGCGCGCGCTCCGCGATGTGATGGAGCGCATCGCAGGCACCTCGTTCCCAGCGAACGGTCAGCGCTGAGTCGACGCGCGCGACGGCCCTCCCGCGACGTGGAGCAAGAAGGCATCATAGACGGTTCGCATGCTGGTCGGCAGCGTGCGATACTATATTCCGCCGAGATCATCGGCATGTCGCGCGCGGTGACGACCGCTCGTTGCTCTCGCGCGATCGATGAGAGCACGGCGGCGATCGGTGTTTCCGGGCCGTCCGAGCGGTTCAGAGTGTTTCTCCGACGAGGGATTGCGTGGGAGCTGCCGCGGTCGCGCGGTACCAAACGAAGGCGATGAAGAATCCGGCGAAATAGCCGATGTCGACGCCGCCGAGCCACGTCGCGACGGGCCCGGTATAGAGATCCGTCGATGAGAAGAGCGCGACCGTCACGATCGTGGTGACCACGAAAATCGGTGTGCCACGGCGCCAGCGGCCGATGGCCTGCAGCTTGCCGCGGCCGGCATGCCAATCGGCGAGCAGGATCCCGGCCCACGGCGCGACCCAGTACAGAACGAGAATCAAGAACTGCGTGTAGAGCGTCGCGAATCGGCCGACGCCGAAGAGGGCAATCGCGAAGATGATGAGTCCGGTCACGATTGCGGCGAGGCGGCGCGGAATGCGGGCACCGGCCGTGATTAGGCTGTAGGAGGCGGTCGTATCGTTGATCGCGTTCCCGACCAGCACGCTCGAGATGAGTGCCGCAAACGCGACCCACGCGAACGATCCGGTCAGTTGCGCGACGCCGGCCATGAACGCCGCGGGCGCGCTATCGTGAATGACGACGGCGGTGATGAGCCCGAGCGTTTCGCTCGCGATGCATGAGACGGTGAGGGCGACGTACGTCAGCATGAAGATGACGCGCGGCGGCGTTTGGCTCGGGAGATAGCGCGTATAATCGGACGAATACGGTGTCCAGGAGAGCGTATTCGATGCGGCAAGCGACACGCCGAGGGCGAACGCCGCAAGCGTGACGGCGTGCGGCGCGAAGGTCGCTCCCGGGACGTGCAGCACGGCCAGCACACCGACGACGGCGAACGCCGCGATCAAGAAATAGCCGAGATACTTCTGCATGAGCTGCACAAGATGATGGCCGTAGATGCCGGCGACGAGCGTCGCGCCTTGCATCACGACGAGGCAGATCCAGAAGGGAATCTCGACGTGCGGTAGCGCGAGCAGCGCTTGGAGTGCGAGCGCGCCCGGGATGACGCCGGTCGCACTGAAGCCGATGCACATGAGGTAGTTGACCGCGGCCGGGAGACGTTTGCCGACCGAGCCGAACGCGAAGCGCGACGTCTCCATCTGCGTGAGTCCGGTCGCCGGTCCCATGACGGCCGCGAAGCCGACCGGTAGCGCGCCGATGAGATTGCCGAGCACGATGGCCAGCACACCGGTGCGAAAATCGAGTCCGGCCGGCACGAGTAAGAGCCCAAGGATCCAGGCACTCGTCCCGAGATTCGGCGAGAAGTGGCTCCAGAAGACGCGATCCAGCGGCATCGTCTGTTGTCCGCGCGGCACGCCGGACTCGACGATTGCAAGCCCGTCGTCTTCTTCGAGGTGCGCCATGCTCGTGCGGAACGCGGTTCGGCGGAACGGTGGGCTTCCCGTTACGCATTTGTCCAACCGGCGTTTCGTCGGCTTACAAACCAGCCGCCGCAAGCTGGTCCGACACCGCCGCGCGTGCGTGCGTTCACGGCGAGGCGAGGGAATCGCGGGCGGTGGTATGAACGCAGCGTTCGTGCAACGCCCGCCGCGCATCGATCTGCACCGGCACCTCGAACTCCGCGTGCAAACGATCCTCGACCTCGCGCGCGCGCACGGGATCGCGCTCCCCGCGACGACGCCTGAAACGCTGCGGCCGTATGTCGAGATCGCGCCCGCGCAGTACGGTCGCGGACTGCTGCCGTTTCTCGCCCACTTGCGTCCGATGACCGCCGTGCTTGCCGACACGGATGCCGTGCGTCGCGTCGCGCGTGAGAACGTCGAAGACGCCGCGCGCGATGGGCTCGACTATGTCGAACTGCGCTTCAGCCCGTCGTTCTTTGCCGCG
>Ga0209208_10002859_pt1 | contig 24822 bp, 27 predicted proteins | sample S1TSphfallax_3_FD_187694 | JGI IMG/M metagenome (GOLD analysis project Ga0209208, IMG submission 187694) | Host-associated microbial communities from peat moss isolated from Minnesota, USA - S1T2_Fd - Sphagnum fallax MG (SPAdes) (version 2) | ecosystem: Host-associated > Plants > Peat moss >...
ACGTGACCGATCTTTCGGTGGGCCGCAATCCGCAGGAGGTTCTGCGTGTGCTCGATGCGCTCCAGACCGACGAACTCTGCCCCTGCAACTGGAAGAAGGGCGAAGAGACGCTCAGCGTCTAACCGTGAAATTCCGAGGCTGAAGGCCGCGGAATTGTTTGCTTGGTTCCGGGGGTTCAAGCCCCCGGCTCGCTCCCGATTTTCGTTCCCAACATCCAACCAAACTGAGCCTGGGTTCGGCGGTTCGCGCGATTCCCGAGGCTGCTGGAGCCATGCCTTGTCCTTAGACGCCATCATCGACGCTCTTCCCGATTACGCCAAAGACCTCAAGCTCAACTACTCGTCGCTGATCCGCAACAACACCGAGCTGACCCCGCAGCAGCTCTGGGGCACGGTCGCGGCCACGGCCATCGCCACGCGCTGCCAGGCGCTCACCCACGCCGCGCTGGCCCACGCCGCCACGCAGCTTACGCCTACCGCGTTCGAGGCCGCCAAAGCGGCCGCGGCGATCATGAGCATGAACAACATCTACTACCGCTTCCACCACCTCAGCTCGAACGAAAAATACGCGACGCTTCCGGCGCGCCTGCGCATGAACGTGCTGCGCACTCATGGCGCCGATCCGGTGGATTTCGAACTTTGGTCCTTGGCCGTCTCCGCCATCAACGGCTGCGGCAAGTGCGTCGACGCCCACGAGAAGGTCGTCCGCGAAAAGGGCGTCACGGAAGAGCAGATCGCGGCTATCGTCCGGGTCGCCTCGGTCGTTCACGCTATCGGGCCGGTGGTTGAAGCTGAACAGCGAGTGTGAGTGTGGAGTGTGAGTGTGAAAGGCAACGGCAAGGGCAAAGGCCAACAACGGGTTCTTCGCTTCGCTCAGAATGACAAGCCGGTCTGGTTAATCGCAGCGCCTTCGCTTTTCACACTCACACTTCACACTCACACTGGCACTCACACTCACACTCACACTTCACACTCACACTGTTCTTACGGCTTTCCCCCAGCAAGCCACTCCGGCTTGAATCCCGAATCGGCCAGCCAGCGCACCGGCTCGATCATCGACTGGATCGAGTGGGTGAGGAAGTCGAAGTCGATCTTCGAGATTTCGTCCGACGGCTGGTGGTAATCCTTGTGCAACCCGAAGCTCGAGACGGTCTGGGCGACGATGCCTTGCTTGGCCAGCGCGTAGTTGTCCGAGCGCTGGAAAAAGTGCTCGCTGGGGTGCGGATCGGCGGAGATGGCCGCGCCGTGCTGTGCCAGCGTGGGGCCGAGGTTGGAGCGCTCGTAGCCAGTGAGCCAGAGCGTTTTTGTGGGGAGCGCCGGGTCGGGGCGGCCGATCATCTCGAATTCGAGGTTAGCCGCAATCTCCTTGAGCGGCACAGGAGGATGCTCGAGGAAATAGCGGTTGCCGAAGCCGCCCAGCTCTTCCGAGCCGAAGAGCACGAAGAGGATCGACCGCTTGGGTTTGGGCCCGTGACTCAACGCCCGCGCCAGCTCCAGCACGGCCGTTGTGCCGGAGGCGTCGTCGTCGGCGCCGTTGTAGATGGCGTCGCCGTTGACCGGATTGCCGATGCCCAGGTGATCGAGATGCGCGGTGAGCAGAAGGACGCCGGCCGCCGGGTCGCTGCCGCGCAGAATCGCCATCGCGTTCCAGGTGTCCACGCGGCCAGTGGGGTCGAAGCCCTGGCGCTTGATCATCGCCGCGAGACGGTCGGGGAAGGGATTGGGCAAGGGCGCGCGCTGAATGTAGCCGCCGTACTCACCGGACGGAGCGAGCGCGGGCTCCAGGCCGAAGGACTGGAAGAGCGAGGCGGCAAAGAGAGCGGCCAGATGCTCGTCGCGGGTGCCCGAGCCGCGGCCATGCAACTCGTCCGAGGCCAGAAAATCGAGATCGGCGCGAACGCAGCCGGCGCAAATGGACGCCTGGGCGTTTGCGGGTTCCTTCGGTCGGCCAAGAGCGAGGGAGCTTGAGGCGATCATGAGCAGAAAAACGAGAGTTTGCCGTGTGAGGCGCATTTCGGCATTCTAAATCCCTTTTCCCAATCCCGTTTTGGATAAACGATCCGCGCTTGTCCCACGTCAGTCTTTTGAACTTCGATCCAACGGCGCAAACCGGCGGGACGCGCTAACCTATTGTTCAGTCGGCAAAGTACCGGCGAAGGCGCCGGGTGCGTTTACCCGCTGCAAGACAAACCTCTCGGTCGGGCTTTGTGCAGGGGTGCGGCTTCAGTCGTGCCGATAAAACCGAACAACGCAAATGGGGCTCTAGCCCCTGAGGGATGCAATGAGGCAAGCAATGGGCTTCCACGATGGCCCGAAACGCATATCGCTGGCGGCGCTGCTGGGGACAGCTTTTCTGGTTTCCACCCTCACCCTCACGGGTTGCAGCGGCTTCTTTACGGCCATCACCACCGGCACCACCACGCCAGGCTCGACCACCTACGCCTATGTCACCAATGTCGGCACTGGCGGCGCGGGCGGTACGCTCACCTGCTATTCGCTGACCAGCGGCGCGCTCAGCCAGCTTTCCGGCAGCCCCATCACGCTGCCGGCCACGCCCACCTCGGTGGTGGTTGCGCCCAACAACGCCTTTCTCTACGTCGGCACCCAGCTTGGCGTCTTCCTCTACACGATCGGCACGGACGGCACACTGACGGAAGGCAACGGCGACAGCCTGGTCTATCTGGGTCCGGGCTACCCGACCAGCCTGGCCATCGACTCCACCAGTTCCTGGCTGATCATCACCAACAACGGCTCGACGGAGCTGGACGCGCTGCCGCTGACCGCCAGCACCGGCGTTCCGACCACGCTCACGCCGCAAACGGTGCAACTGAGCGCGAATACGCCGGCCCAGGTCGCCATTTCGCCGGCCAACAACAGCGTGGCCATTGCTCTCGGCACAGGGGGAACGAATGTCTTCGGCTTCTCCGCCTCCAGCGCCACGCCCTGGGGAAAATCGACGACGAAGCCCAACGCGGTGGCTCTCTTGAAGGGCAGTTCAACCGCCAACGCCGTGGCCTTCGACACCACTTCGACCTATCTGTTCATCGCCGAATCCACATCGAATACCAGCGCCGATACCTTGCGCAAGCTCACGCTCGCCACGCTGAACGGCGAGGTCGATTACCCGACCGGCAAGGCGCCCTCCGCCATCTTGCCGGACGCTTCCGGCGACTACGTCTATGTGACCAATGAATCCAGCAACAGTATCTCCGGCTTTTCGATCAGCGCTGGAGTGCTGACTGCGCTTACCGATTCACCTTTCGGGACAGCCAAAGCCCCCCTGGCGATCGCCGAGGACAGCACCAAGAAGTACGTCCTCACTGTCGGCTACGGGACGAATCCCAACCTCTGGCTCTATAGCTTCGATACGTTGACGGCAGGTACGCTTGACGTTGGGACCACGACGACCACCGGCAGCGCCGATCCGTCGCTCTCGAACGCCATCGCGCTGACGCATTGAGGGGGAGGGAATTCCCCGCCGCATCAATGCTAGACTTGAGCCAGGTTGTCGCGCCCAGCGGCAAGCTATCGCACCTTGCTGAGACTCTTCCCAACGCGCCTGTCGCCCGCCGCCCGGAAACGCAGGCTTTTGGCGATCGTCTTGCCTTGCATGGCACTCATTCTCGGCGGCTGCAACCGCTTCCAGCACGTTACTCCCGAATTCGTCTACGTTTCGGCGCGGCAGGTGTATCTGCATGATCGCGTGGCCGCGGTTTCCAACCGCGTCGCGATGGTTTCGAACGGCGATGCGCTGGAGATTGTCGAGCGCGGCAAGCGCTTTGTGAAGGTGCGCACGGCCAAGGGTGAAGTTGGATGGCTCGAAGACCACGCCGTCATCGACGACAAGCTTTATGCGCAGTTTCAGGAGCTTGAAAAGAAGCATGCGCAGGACCCGGTGGTGGCCAATGGGCAACTGCGCGACGATCTTTATCTGCATGTGGCGCCGGGGCGCGAGACGCCGCATTTTCTGCTCGAAGCCGGGAACGCCAAGGTGCAGATATTGGCGCGCGGCACGGTGGAGAAAGCTCCGCCGCCCGGCACTTTGCCGGTCGCTAAGCTGAAAGCGCCCGCGGCGGCTGCCAACGCCGCAGCGAAGGCTGGACAAGGCTCGCCCGCGCCGATGAAACCGGTCTCGGGGATGGCTCCGCCTACGGTCGCGCCCGCGCCGCCGATCATGGAAGACTGGTGGCTGGTCCGCGACGCCGCCGGCCATACCGGATGGCTGCTGGCCAACCGGGTCGATGTGGATGTGCCGGACGAGGTGGGCCAGTACGCGGAGGGCCAGCGCATGATCGCCGCCTACCCCATCGCCAAGGTGCTTGACGACGGCACGGGCGAAGAGCATGGGCATCGAAAAAAGGTGGCTGAGGCGAAGGATGCCGATGCCTCCCGCGATCCCGCCCCGGCTCCTAAAGAGGTTACGGAATTTGTGACCGTGCTGTCGCCGCCACGCAGTGGATTGCCCTACGACTTCGATCAGGTCCGCGTCTTCACCTGGAGCCTTAATCACCACCGCTATGAGACGGGCTACCGGCTGCACGGCATTCAGGGCTATCTCCCGGTGAAAATCGGGCAGGAGACGGACAAAGGCGTGACCTACCCAACCTTCAGCTTCCAGATCGCCACCGGCCCCGATGTGGCCATCGACCCGGACAACGGCATCACCCGGCCGGTGAACCCGAGGACGCTGACCTTTCGCCTGGAAGGCAATCTCGTCCGCCGCACTGGCGCGGATCAGGCGCCAATCGTTCTCACTCACGATCCGGAAGAGGCGGAAAAGGCCAAAGCGGCAGCGAAGAAAAAGAAGCGCTGAGGCCAGCGGAATTCCGACGTTGCGACAGTCTATCCTGGCGTATAGATTGTGGGATCGGGGGTGGCCAATGGCCCAGACACGTACAGCCAAACTTTTCCGCAATGGCGCCAGCCAGGCGGTTCGCTTGCCGGCCGAGTTCCGCTTCAAGGGCACGGAGGTGTTCATTTCGCGCGACGAAGCGACCGGCAATGTCGTGCTTTCCGAGAGTCCGGCCGAAAATGTATGGACGGAGTTTTTCGCCTCCCGGCCCGTTGGCCCAGAAGTCGATGAGTACATGTCGGAACGCCCTATGAACCAGATTCCGGTTGAAAGGGACATCTTCGGTTTGGATGACGAGGCCTGATTGTGATTTATCTGTTGGACACGGATATTGCCAGCTACGCCATCAAGTCCAAGTCCCCGAAGGTTGATTTCAAACTGGCGACGGTCCCTTCATCTCAGGTTGTGGTGTCCGCGATCGGCAGGGGCGAGTTGCTGTACGGATTGAAAAAGCTGCCGCCCAATCACCCTTTGTCGGTGACGGTGCAACTATTCTTACGAAACATTCGCGTTCTTCCATGGGAGCCCGAAGCCGGCGAGTGGTATGCGGAGATTCGCCATCAACTTGTCAGCTCGGGCCAGACGATTGGGCAGATTGACATGATGATCGCGGCGCACGCGCTCGCCCTTGGAGCGAATCTCGTGACCAACAACACACGACATTACGAGCGGATTCAAGCGCCGCTTCTGCTCGAAAACTGGGCAAAATAGCGTTGTTTGCCGCTAGGTGCTGGGCAGTGGGCGCCGGCTGCAACCGATCCGTCGGCGACGATCAGCCTCCCGTCGATCCCGCACAGAGCTTGTTGAAAAAGCCTCCGGCCGCAACTGAAGTTGGAGGCGTGCCGCAGGGGCTAAAGCCCCATGGATTTGATGGGCTTTAGCGGCACGACTGAAGTCGTGCCCTTTTACAAAGCGTAGGATTGCTGAGTTTTTCGACGAGTCCTTACAGCGTAGGACGCTGAGTCGTTCGCGTTTTCCGCGCGGGTCTGCGGTTCGGTCGTCTAGCTCAGAAACGCGGAGATCGCCGCGACCACCGTCTCCTGTTCGCCGGGGCGAATTTCGGGGAAGATGGGCAGCGCCAGAACTTCCTTCGCAGCGCGCTCGGCCTCCGGAAAACTGCCTTCCGCGTAGCCCAGATAGGCCAGCGCCTTTTGCCGGTGGAGCGGGACTGGGTAATAGATTTCACTGCCGATCTGCTGGGCGGTTAGATGGTCGCGCAAAGCGTCGCGACGCGCGGTGCGAATTACATACTGGTGCCAAACGTGGTGCGATCCCGCCGCTTCCTTGGGCACAATCACTCCCTTGTCGGGATAGACGCCGGCTTCGGCAAGTCCAGCGGAATGAAACAGTTGCGTGTACCGCTCGGCGGCCTCGCGGCGCCGCGCGTTGCGCTCCGCGATGTAGCGCAGGTTCACGCCGAGCACCGCTCCCTGGAAACCGTCCATGCGCGCATTCCAGCCGATTTCGTCGTGGTGGTAGCGCTGGCGCATCCCGTGCTGGCGCAGCATGCGGGCGCGCTCGGCAAGTACCGGGTCGTTGGTGGTGACCATGCCGGCGTCGCCGGCGGCGTTCAGATTCTTGGTCGGGTAGAAGCTGAACGCGGCAATCGAGCCCAGTCCGCCGGCCGGCGCGCCGTTCCATTTGGCACCCCAGGCCTGCGCCGCGTCCTCAACAAGCGTGACGGAATACTCCGCTCCCAGGCGGGAAAATTCGGTCCAGTTCGCGCACTGGCCGTAGAGATGGACGGGAAGAAGTGCCTTCATTGGTATGGTTTGCGGTTTTTTCAGCAGCGTTTCGACGGCTGCCGGGTCGAGATTGAAGGTGACTGGATCAATATCGCACAGCAGCGGATGCGCTCCCGCGCGCACTATGGAGCTGACGGAGGCGAAGAAGCTGAAGGGCGAAGTCACCACCGCGGAACCCGCGCCGATGCCGGCGGCAGCCAGCGCTAGCCATAAGGCGTCCGTTCCTGAAGAGCATCCAATGGCGTGGGCAACGCCAAGATGCTCAGCCGCCGCCTGTTCGAAGGCGGCCACGGGGCTGCCAAGGATGAACTGCTTGCGATCCAAAACGTCGGCCAATGCCGCCAGTATCTCCTCGCGGATTGGGCTGTATTGGCGCGCCAAGTCGAGCATCGGAACGGGTATCGGGTCTGGCAGGGCGATCGTCGACGGACTAGCCGGTGAGACTTCGGAGTTTGCCACCCGCTTAGTTTATCAACGAAGAGGCGGAGACGAGGAATCGGCGGGATTGGGGTCCGCGAGCTTATGCGCGGAATGAAGGATTGGGAGAAAGGGTTTGCGGAGGATGCCGCTGTATCTGAACCGGCTGGGGATTGTTGAATTGAGGGCGCAAAGCCTATATTGGGATTGGTGTACTGCGGGAATCCGTTGGCCGGTGTAAAGCATTCGCAGTCAACCGGAAAAGGATTTCCGGTTTAAGCGGTAAGAGTGGGGCCAATCATGGGCAGCAATTCGGGATGCAAGCAAGAATTGAGCTGCGAACCGGTGCCGGATGTCTTTCAATTCCGGAGTGTGCAGAGCGTTCGCAAGCGGTTTCTGCCGGGTGGGCTTCCGATGGAATGAACGAAATTCGACAACAGGAAAGATGGAGATCGGCACATGGAGAACAAGCCGGCACAAAACATTCAGGACACATTCCTGAACACGGTCCGTAAGGACAAGACCCCCATTACGATCTATCTGGTCAGCGGCGTAAAACTAACTGGCAAGATCCGGTCGTTTGACAAGTATTCGGTGTTACTGGAGAACAACGCCCAAGAACAGTTGATCTTCAAGCACGCCATCTCGACGGTGGTGAGCAACCGGAGCGTGATGCACACGCCGGAGTTCCGGCCCGGGGCGATTTCCCCGGGTGGCCCGTTGACGCCGGGCGCGGGCGCTCCGGCGGCACCGGCTCCTCCGGCCAGTCATACGTAGGCACGATATTCGGGAAAAGCGCAATCAGGGCGAACGAGAATTCTTGGGGGACCAGACCGTCGTGGGTTTTGGACCCCACGGGATTGCTGCGTCCGCGCATGGCCAATCGCGCGGCAGTCGCGAGCGCGCGGTGCTGGTCGGGGTAGATATTTCCGGCCGCGTCGCGGTGCGCCATCCGGGTGCCCAGGCGGCCCGCTTGGCCTCCGAGGCATCGCAGGGCAGCGGGCTCGATGGAGAGGAAAGCGGCCGGCCCGTGCTGACTGCCGGGGAATCCGCTGGAGCCTCGACGGCGCTGAGTGCGGACGCCTCGCTGGTGGAGTTTCGCGAGTTGGTGGAGAGCGCCGGTGCGCTGGTGGTGGCGCAGGGGATGCAGCGTCGCAGCCGGCCAGACGCGGCGACGCTGATTGGCGCCGGGAAAGTGGAAGAAATTGCCGGAATCGCCGCTGCGAATCAGGCCCATCTGGTGGTTTTCGACCACGATCTTTCGCCGACCCAGTTGCGCAATCTGGAGCGGGTGTTGCCCTGCCTCGTTCTGGACCGGACGCAGTTGATTCTGGATATTTTTGCGCGCCATGCGCGGACGCGCGAAGGCCAGTTGCAGGTGGAGCTGGCGCAACTGGAATACATGCTCCCTCGGCTGACCGGGCGCGGCAAGGCGATGAGCCAGTTGGGCGGCGGCATCGGCACACGTGGACCGGGCGAGACGCAGCTCGAAACCGATCGCCGCCGGATTCAGCGGCGGCTGGTGCATTTGCGCGGCGAGCTGGAATCGGTAAAGAAGATTCGCCGCCAGCAACGGCAGCGGCGCGAGGCGGTTCCGGTGCCGACCGTGGCGCTGGTGGGCTATACGAATGCCGGCAAGAGCACGCTTTTCAACAAGTTGACCGGCGCGGGTGTGCTGGCGTCGTCGCGCATGTTCGCCACGCTCGACCCCAAGTTGCGCGCGCTGGAGCTGCCCAGCCGGCGGCGGATTCTGCTCTCGGACACGGTCGGTTTCATCCGCAATCTGCCGCATACGCTGGTGACCAGCTTCCGCGCCACGCTAGAAGAGGTGGAGCGCGCCGAGGTGCTGTTGCATGTGCGTGACGCTTCTTCCGGCTATGGAGACGAGCAGAAGTCGCAGGTGGAAAAGGTGCTGGGCGAGTTGGAGGTTCTGGATAAGCCGCGCATCGAGGTGCTGAACAAAATCGACCTGCTCACCGCCGATGAGCGTGCCGGCCTCGCGTCGCGCGGGCTGGTGACGGTTTCGGCGCACACCGGCGAGGGAATCGACGGTCTGCTGAAGGCCATCGACGAGGTGCTGACGGCCGATCCGCTGATGGACGCGGATCTGATTGTCCCGCAGTCGGAGGGCGCCATTTTGGCCGCGATCGAGGCGGGGATGGTGATTCACTCGCGGGCCTTCGAGGGCGATCTAGTGCATCTCTCGGTGCGCGGACCGGCTTCGCTGGTGGGGCGGGTGAGGCAGGGACTAGGGAATGCCTAAACCTCTGAAACGCCGTAACATGCGGAGATGCGCTCGAAAAACTTTGAAGTTGTTGCTCACCTTCGGGCCGCGGTAGAAATCACCAAGCGGACGACCAAGAACTCATTGACCATTGATATAAAAGATGGTTCGACGAAAATCGGGACGCTGGTTGTTGGGCGCGGAACCGTCGAGTGGTGGCCCGAGAGCAACAAAGTAAACGCGCATCGCGGCGACTGGCACAAGTTTGCAGAACTCATGGAAAACTTGCCCGAAAAGAGGTCTACGCGGAAGCCAAAGTGAAATGCATATTCAGATCGATTCCACTTCCACCAGTCCAGTCTATGTCGAGATAAGGGACGTTAACGGGCGAATACCCCTCCCAAGATCGTCGTCGGCGGCCTAAATCGCGTTTCAAGCAGCCGGCACGCGCTCGACGGCGAGGCGCAGGCCCATCGCTTTCAAGATCGCCGAGAGGCTGCGGAGTTCGGGATTGCCTTGTTCTGAGAGCGTTCGGTAAAGCTGCGTGACGTTCAACTCGGCTTTGTCGGCCACGGCCGCCACTCCGCCAAACGCCTTGGACATGTGGCGAAGCATAATGAGCAATTCGCCTTGGTCCCCGCCTTCTAAAATTTCGTTCAGCAGGGCTACGGCGTAAGCCGGATCTTCCTGAAATATCTCTGCCATTGCGTCGTCGTGGCTTCGGTCTCTCATCCTGGGCTCCTGTCTTCGGTTTGCCTTCTTTGCCATTCCTGCCAGTATTCGCCCGCTCGCCGGATGTCGGCATCCTGACCACTCTTGTCGCCTCCGCCGAGAAGCAAAACGACCCTGGTTCCCGAGATTGCGTAGTAGATTCGATAGCCTGGCCCGACGTCGATGCGTAGTTCCCAAACTCCGTCGCGGCAAAACTTATGGTCGCCTAGGTTCCCGCTCTCTACTCGGAAAAGCCGCCGGTCGATTGCAGCTTTCGCTGTGGCATCGCGAAGTTGTTTGCGCCACTCCTTAAAGACGTCCACTTTGTCTTGCGTCAGGTAGTGGCGAATCTCGTACACGAGCCGATTATCGTCTATAAACGAATCCGGGGCAATGACAAATTGCTTTGACGGGTCGGAGGGCGATTCTTAGCCGGAAAACTAAGGTGGGCTGCCCGGCCGGGGGAGTGGAGATACTTCCCGAGGCCTGCAGCCCGCTGGACCCTGGAACGGGTCGAGGTGGTATTCTTAGGTTAAGCCTGTTTCGGACATTTGCAACAGAAATCTTTCTCAAATTTTTCTCAGGGAGAGAAGCCGGTTTTGGGTGGGTTTCCGCGCGATTCCGTTTGGGGCCTGGGTTGCTCTCCCGCCATATGGCACAACACCTTCGCGCGCGTTGACATCGGGTTTTGGCCCTGATACAAAAGAGTGTTCCCGCGCGGTGCGCGCACCCATCCGGTCGTTTCCGGAAGATCTCCCTGGCAGGCGAACTACACCGACATGCAAGCACTCCTCCAACAAATCGGCGATCTTCTGCTTGGTTCTTTGCCGACGCTGATCCTGTTCATTTTTCTGGTGCTGGCCTACCAGTTTCTGGTGCAAGGGCCGCTCTCGAAGACGCTGGAAGAGCGTCGCGCGCGCACTTCTGGCGCCCAGGAAGAGGCGCGCAACGCGATTGCCGCTGCGGAGGCCAAGGCCACCGACTATGCGACGCGGCTGCGCCAGGCGCGCGCTGAGGTCTTCAAGCTGCGCGAGTCGCGGCTGAAAGAGTGGGGCCGTGAGCGGGACGAGCGGTTGGCGCAGGCGCGCCGAGCCGCAGGCGATAACGTGGCTGCGGCCCGGACTGAGCTCGAGGCTGAGGCTGCCGTCGCGCGCAAGATCCTTCTGGCCAACTCCGGTCCATTGATCGAACAGGTGGTGCGCACGGTGATGCCGGCCTCTGCCGGGGGTACGCGTTGATTTCCAGAAAGCTATGTTGTTTTCGTGCTTCGATTCCCGTTTGGATCGCTCTGACTGTTCTGGGAATCGCGCTCATTCCTGGAGCAACGCTGGCGCAGCAGCCGGAGGGCGATCATGCCTCCAAGCGGCACGCAGAGGTTTCCACCAGCAATCCGCTGCGGGAAGCGCAGCACGAGCGAAAAGAGGAAGAAGCGGACGAAACGGCCGCGTACCGTCATTCGGCGACGGTGCAATGGCTCGCCAATGCTCTGCACCTGGACGTGGAGACGGCGGCGAAGCTGTTTGAATACATCAATTTCGCCGTGATCGTATTGGCGCTGGGGATTCCGCTCTTCCGGACGCTGCCGAAGGTGCTGCGCAAGCGGTCGGAGACGCTGAGCCAGGAACTCGAGTCGGCGCGAACGGCTACGGCGGACGCCAATGCGCGGCTTGCGGCTGTCGAGGAGAAGCTGGCCGGCCTTGACGCCGAGATTGAGGCGATTCGCAAGCAGGTGGAAGTGGACATGCGCGAGGATGAGGCGCGGATCAAGGCTTCGATCGGCGAAGAGTCGGCGCGGATTGTGGCCGCGGCCGAACAGGAGATTCAAGTGGCCGCGGCGCTGATTCAGCGGGATTTGAAGGAGTTTGCCGCCGATCTGGCCATCGAGGGCGCGCTGAGCAGGTTGACGCTGGATGCCGAGGCGGACCGGGCGCTGATTGCGGAGTTCGCCGCTGGGAATGCCGGAAAGGCAGGGCGGAACTGATGGCCATCTTTGAAGCACGTTATGCCAAAGCTCTTGCCGATGAAGTGGCGCATTTTGGGTTGCCTGTTGAGTCCGTCTCGACGCAGTTGCGGGACTTTCTGGCGACCTGGGACGGAAGCGCCGAGTTGCGAGAGGTGTTCGAGGATCCCTCGGTGCCGGTGACGCAAAAAGTCGCCGTGCTGGACGGGATGAAGGGCAAGCTGGGGTTGGCTCCGCAGGTGCGCAATCTGCTGGCCGTCTTGATTCAGAACGACCGCATCGGCGCGGTCCACGGTGTCGTGGCTGCGTATCGGGCGGAGTTGCAGGAGCGGCTGGGGGTGCATTCGGCGGAGGTGACCACGGCGCGGGAGCTTTCCGCCGCGGACAAGGAACGGCTGCTGGCGCATGTGGCGGAGTTGGCGCAGGGACGCGTCGAGGCGACCTTCAAGCTGGACCCGGCGATTCTGGGCGGAGTGGTGGTTCGGATTGGTTCTACGGTTTACGACGGTTCGATTCTGGGTCGGGTGGAGAGGTTGAAGGAAGAGTTGACGCGGTAGGTTGGTCGATGGCGATCTGTTGAAAAAGCAGATCCTTCGCTTCGCTCAGGATGACAAGTTCAGGTTTGTGAACTTGGTTTTTAGAGATTGGGATTACGGAAAGAACAGGAAGCTTGAGTATGGCTCAGATTAAGGCAGACGAGATTTCGCAGATCCTCCGCGAGCAGATCGCGAATTACGACTCGAAGGTTCGCGTCGATGAGGTTGGCACCATCATTTCTTTGGGCGACGGCATTGCCCGCATCCACGGCCTCGACAAGGCCATGGCGGGCGAGTTGCTGGCGTTTCCGCACGGCATCGCCGGCCTCGCCATGAGCCTCGAAGAGGATCAGGTGGGCGCGGTGCTGCTGGGCGACTACACCGAGCTTTCGGAAGGCAACGAGGTCAAGCGAACGGGCAAGATTCTCTCGGTGCCGGTGGGCGAGGCGATGATTGGCCGCGTGGTGAATGCGCTGGGCGCGCCGATCGACGGCAAGGGGCCGATTGCGACCTCGAAGACACTGCCCGTCGAGCGCCTGGCTCCGGGCATCATCGACCGCCAGCCCGTCAAGCAGCCGATGGCCACCGGCATCAAAGCCATCGATTCGATGATTCCGATCGGCCGCGGCCAGCGCGAGCTGATCATTGGCGATCGCCAGACCGGCAAGACGGCCGTGGCGCTCGACACCATCATCAACAACGCCAAGAACGACCTGATCTGCATCTACTGCGCGATCGGGCAGAAGCGGTCTTCGATCGCGCAAGTGGTGCAGACGCTGACGGAAGCCGGAGCGATGGGGCACACGATCATCGTTGCTGCCTCCGCTTCCGAGCCGGCGCCGCTGCTCTATCTCGCACCGTATACGGCGACCGCGTTGGGCGAGTTCTTCCGCGATTCGGGCCGCCACGCGCTGGTGATCTACGACGATCTTTCCAAGCACGCCATGGCCTACCGCGAAATCTCGCTGCTGCTGCGCCGCCCCCCAGGGCGCGAGGCATATCCGGGCGACGTCTTCTATCTCCACTCGCGCTTGCTCGAGCGCTCGGCCAAGGTGAGCGAGAAGAATGGCGGCGGATCGCTGACTGCGCTGCCCATCGTGGAAACTCAAGCCGGCGACGTTTCGGCGTATATTCCGACCAACGTCATCTCGATCACCGACGGGCAGATATTCCTTGAAACCGATCTGTTCAACTCCGGCATTCGCCCGGCGGTCAACGTCGGACTCTCGGTCAGCCGCGTGGGATTTTCGGCGGCCATCAAAGCGACCAAGCAGGTGGGCTCGACTTTGAAGCTGGACTTGGCGCAGTACCGCGAGCTGGCGGCGTTTGCGCAGTTCGGCTCGGACCTCGATCCGGCCACGCAGAAGCAGTTGAGCCGCGGGCAGCGATTGACGGAGCTGCTCAAACAGCCGCAGTTCCATCCGCTCACCTGGCAGCAGCAGGTGGTGATGCTCTTCGCCGGCACACAGGGGTATCTCGATCAGTTCCAGGTCTCGGAGATTCGCGGATTCGAGGATGGCCTCTACCCGTATATGGAGTCGGCGCAGAGCGCGTTGATGGAAGACCTGACCAACAAGAAGCAGCTCGACGACGACATCAAGGGCCGGCTGCATGCGGCGTTGAAAGAGTATTCGGAGAACTACAAGTCGTCGTTGTCGGACAAGAAGTAGTTGATCGAGAGAATGTTGTCATCCTGAACGAAGTGAAGGACCTGCTTCTCAGCGATTTCCAAGGAACGGATTAAGCAATGGCGAGTGTACTCGATCTAAGACGGCGCATCCGCAGTGTGAAGAGCACGCGGCAGATCACCAAGGCCATGAAGATGGTCTCGGCGGCGCGTCTGCGCCGGGCTCAGGCTCGCGCGATGGCCGCGCGGCCCTACGCGCAGATGATCACGGCTGTGCTCGGGTCGCTGATCCGGCGCATTGAGATCATCGACCCCGAGACGGGCAATCTGCGCCATCCGCTCTTTGCCGCTCGCGAGGAAAAGCGCGTTCTGCTGATGGTGGTCAGCGGCGATCGCGGTTTTGCCGGGGCATTCAACAGCAACATTCTGAAGGCGGGTTTTCAGTTCCTGGAGCGCGGCGGAGAGAAGGAAATCGATGTCGAGTCGATCGGGCGCAAGGCTACGGAGACCTTCCGGCGCAAGTATCCCGCCGCGGTGTACAGCGAAAAGCAGGTCGAAAATCCAGCGGACCGCGAAGAAATCACCGAGAAAGTGCGTGAGCGCAAGGCGCCCATCGAGGTCGTCGGCGACCATATCGGGATGCTCGAAAAGCTGAGCGCCGGCAGCGTCTTGGAGTTGGCGCAGGATGTGATCCTGCGCTATGTCCACGAAGAGATCGACGCGGTCTATGTCGTCTACAACGAGTTCAAGTCGGTCATCCAGCAGCGCGTGGTCGTGGAGCGTCTGCTTCCTCTGATCGAGATTGGGAAGCACGACGTCACCGAGTCGATCGAGCCAACCCAGGAAGAAAAGGAAGCCGCTGCACACGCGGCGATGACCTCCGGCATTCTGCTCAGCGAAGAGGACACCCACGAGGCGGACGAAGAGGCGAAGAAGTTTGGCACGGCGGATGTGGATTACCTCTACGACGAGTCGCCGGAGGAGCTCTTCAATGGCCTCTTGCCACAGTATGTGGCTTCGATCTTGTTTCATGCCATGGCGGAGAGTGTGGCGGCCGAACATGCGGCGCGTATGACGGCGATGGATTCGGCGACCAACAATGCTTCCGACATGATCGATAGCTACACGCTGCAGATGAACCGGTTGCGGCAGGCGGCGATTACCAAGGAGATCATTGAGATTGTGAGCGGGGCGGCTGCGGTTTAGTGCTCCCGTCGGCTACATGAAAATGTGATGTGGGGCGCCTGAGATTCGATCGAGAATCAGATCCTTCGCTTCGCTCAGGATGACAAAGCAGGAGTTTTGTTTTTTAGGATTTTTGGAAGGCAAACTATGGCGAATGTAGGCAAAGTAATTCAGGTTTCCGGTCCCGCGGTGGACGTGCAGTTTGAAGAAGTTTCGATGCCGCCGATTTATCAGGCGCTCCGGGTGACGAGCGAAGGGTTCACTGTTCCCGAGCCGATCGACGTGATCCTCGAGGTGCAGCAGCACCTCGGTGAAGGCCGCGTCCGCACCGTAGCCATGACAGCGACCGACGGCATGGTGCGCGGCATGAACGCGCTCGACCTCGGCACCCAGATCACCGCTCCCGTAGGCCGAGAGACGCTTGGCCGAGTGCTCAACGTCATTGGCGAGCCGGTCGACGAGCTTGGTCCGATTGGCGAAAAGAAGCGCATGCCAATTCACCGCGCCGCGCCGGCGTTCGACGAACAGTCGACCCGCGAAGAGATGTTCGAGACCGGCATTAAGGTCATCGACCTGATCCAACCCTTTTTGAAGGGCGGCAAGATCGGCCTCTTCGGCGGCGCCGGCGTGGGCAAGACCGTCGTCATCATGGAGCTGATCAACAACGTGGCCAAGAACCACGGCGGCTTTTCGGTCTTCGCCGGCGTGGGCGAGCGTACCCGCGAGGGCAACGATCTGTGGCTTGAAATGAGCGAGTCGGGCGTGATTACGCCGGGCGATCCTTCGAAGTCGAAGGCCGCGTTGATCTACGGCCAGATGACCGAGCCGCCCGGAGCGCGTCTGCGCGTGGCGCTCACGGCGCTCACCGTCGCCGAGTTCTTCCGCGACGAAGAAGGCGCCGACACGCTGCTCTTCATCGACAACATCTTCCGCTTCACCCAGGCCGGCTCCGAAGTTTCGACGCTGCTGGGCCGCATGCCCTCGGCCGTCGGCTACCAGCCCAACCTAGCTACCGAAATGGGCGAGTTGCAGGAGCGCATTACGTCCACCAAGAAGGGTTCCGTCACCTCCGTGCAGGCTGTTTACGTCCCCGCCGACGATTTGACCGATCCCGCGCCGGCGACGACCTTTGCCCATCTGGACGCGACCACCGTGTTGAGCCGGCCGCTTTCGGAGCTTGGCATTTATCCCGCAGTGGATCCGCTGGCCTCCAGTTCGCGCATTCTCTCCGCGCGCATCGTCGGCCAGGAGCACTACGACGTGGCCCAGGGCGTCAAGCGCATCCTGCAGCGGTACAAGGACTTGCAGGACATCATCGCGATTCTCGGCATCGACGAGCTCTCGGACGATGACAAGATCACCGTGGCCCGCGCCCGCAAAGTGCAGAAGTTCCTCTCGCAGCCCTTCCACGTCGCCGAGCAGTTCACAGGGCTTCAGGGACGCTATTGCAAGATCGAAGACACGGTGCGCAGCTTCAAAGAGATCATCGAAGGCAAGCACGACGACGTTCCCGAGCAAGCCTTCTACATGAAGGGCACCATCGACGAAGTGCTGGAGACGGCTGAGAAGATGAAGGCAACGGCGTAAAGGCAGGGAATAGGGACTCAGGGACTAAGGCACTGCCAAGCGTAATCTGACGAAATTCACCGTCTGGTCCCTCAGCCCCCTGGTCCCTCAGTCCCTAGTCCCTGAAAGGTTTTTCATGTCTGACGCAAACAAAATCCGGGTACGGCTCGTAACTCCTGAGAAGATTCTCGTCGAAGACGCGGCGGACGCCGTCGAGTTGCCGGCGAAGACTGGGTACATGGAGGTGCTCTACGGGCACGCTCCGCTGATGGCCGAGCTGGGCGCGGGCGATGTGACGCTGCATGGGGCAAGCTCCGGTTCTGGCGGCGGCGCGCCGGCGCGCTACAACGTAAGCTGGGGCTTTGTGGAAGTGCTTCCGGACCGGGTGACCATCCTCGCCAACGACGCCATCGAGCCCTCGGCGATCGACGTGCCCCGCGCGCAGATGCAGTTGGAGCACGGCCAGGAGCTTTGGAACCAGGCCGGCGACAGCGCGGAGAAGTACGCCGAAGCTGAGCACGTCATCAACGAGGCCGAAGCGAAGCTGGCGAGCGCTTCAGCAAAGGCCAGCTAGGATCGAGGTTGCAGTCACCAGGAAAACCCTTCACCGGCGACGGATGGAGGGTTTTCTTGTGTTTGAATTCAAAGCGTGTAGTAACGTAATTGCATGAACGTTGGGTTCAATTGGGACCCGAACAAGGCAGAAAGCAATCTCCGCAAGCATGGGCTGAGCTTCCCTGTTGCGTCTCGCGTCTTTGCCGACCCGCTTCGCTGGACTGAAATGGATCGCGTGGTCGAGGGTGAAGAGCGCTGGTTGACCATCGGCGCAGTCGCGGGCAACCGCATCGTGGTGGTAGCTCACACTGTTGGCGGCGAGGACGCTATCGAAACTGTCCGGATCATCTCCTCCAGAAAAGCGGAGCCGAAGGAGAAGAGGCGTTATGAGCGAGGAAATGACGATCTATGAATTGGATTTCGCTAATCTGCCGCCCCTGACGGAAGAACAGCAAGCCGAACTGCGTGCACTCGATGCAAAACCGGACAGTGAGATCGACTATAGCGATATTCCGCCGCTGGATGAAAAATTCTGGGCGGCTGCGGTGCGCAACGGGACCTTCAAGCCGGTCAAGACTTCTACGACGGTGCGCGTGGATGCCGATGTGCTGCTTTGGCTTCGTTCGAAAGGCAAAGGTTACCAAACGCGGATCAACGCAATTCTGCGCGCGGCGATGCTGCGGGAGCTAGCTGGTTCGGAGCGAGGGTGAACTGTAATGGGACTCGATACAGTTGCGATCGTTCTCCGCGTGGAGGAAACCTTCGGCGTAGACCTACCGGACGATGAGCTTGAATCGGTGGCGACGGTTGGCACTACACATGCAGCGATTTGATCGCCAATTCAGGCGATGCAGCGACGATCTTGAGCAAAGCAGCAGCAGGTCCGGTTGGATTGCGGCGGCCTTGCTCCCAGTTTTGCAGGGTCTTGATGCTGACTTGCATGAGTCCCGCGAATTCGCTTTGGGACAGGCCGATTTTCTCGCGTAAGACCCTGACTTCAGGCGGCGAAACAACGAAGCGCCGGGAAGGCTCGCGCAGGCCCTTCGAAATCTCCACAGCTTCCTTCAGACTCTCGACGAGTTCCTCGAACAGTTCCTTTTCCATGTCATAACTCCTTGACGAAATTGCGCAGAATGGCGACTTCCTTGTCGGACAGATCGTCCTTCCTGGATTTTGGATAGGCCACCAGCATGTAGATTTGATCCCTCTCGCGAATCCAGTAGTAGATGATGCGAGTGCCTCCGCTCTTGCCCGCGCCTGGAAGCGCAAAGCGCAGCTTGCGAATGCCGCCTCCGCCGCGGATTATCGCTCCGGTCTCGGGATTGGCGATCAAGGAGAGTTGCAGTCTTCGATACGCATCGTCGGGCAGCAATTCCAGGATGGATCGGGTGAAGACCGAGGTTTCGAGAAATTCCATCTTTTTCTCAGTATACGCCATTGGCGTATGCCAGAACTCACTTGTGAGGCTGCGCGACAAGTTGGGCTGGCGGGTCCTACAATCGGAAGAGCTATGGGGAATCGGAAGTCAGAAAGAGTGTTTGAGGTAGCGTGTCCGGATTGCTCCGCGATGCTGCGGATCGATGCGGAGACGGGGGCACTGATTTCGCATACGGCTGCGCCGCGCAAGCGGACGTTTGAGGATCTGGCGACGGCGGCGCAGGCGCTCAAGGCGCAGGACGAACGCGCCGAGTCGATCTTCCGGCAGTCGCTCGAAGCCGAAAAGAACAAAGGCGATCTGCTTGAAAAGAAGTTTGCCGAGGCGCTGCGCAAGGCCAAAGATGGCCCGCAGGGTAAGCCCCTGCGCGAGTTCGATCTGGATTAGCTACGGGTGCGTATTCTTGCATCTGAATCGAAGTGCATGTAACAAGTTCTGGTCGTAACAAGGAGAAAGCAATGGCCGCAGTACCGATTTCGCACGCCGAAGGATCTTCGCAACCCATCGAATTGCATGGCGAACTGCTGCCGCCCTTGTCCCGCGACAAAAAGACGCCGGACTGGACGCATTATCTGGCGGCTGGAACGGTGATTGCCGGCGGCATCCTAATCGCCTCCGGACGCCGCCGCACCGGTCTGGTGGTCGCCGCGGTTGGCACTGGATTGGCCCTGATCCATGAGCAGGAGGCGGCAAAGGTCTGGTGGAAGCGGCTCCCTGGGTTCCTCGAGCAGGCGCAGAACTTTCTGGATCGAACCGAAGGCTACCTGAAGGAAGCCACCGAGCAGGGCCACCGGCTGCAGAGTATTTTGCGGCGATAGGCGATTGCCGGTCCCACCCTGGCCGCAGAGACAAGCGCTCGCCGAGGGTGCGGCACTCGTGGCTGAGTGCGGTGAAGCAGCGGGTCCTTCCCTTCGTTCAGGATGACAATATTTTGTCTTGGATGACCGCGGTTTGTTTCGGATGGCAACTGTTTGCTTCCGATGTTAACGGTTTGTTTCGGATGGCAACGGTTTGTTTCGGATGGCAACGGCTTTCTGGCCTTCTAGAGTCCGAGTTGCTGGCGCCCGGCTGGGCTGATGCGGTGCGGGGTCCATTTCGGCTCCCAGACCAGCTCGACTTCGGCTTTCGAGACCTGCGGAATGCTTGCCAGGCGGTTTTGAACCTGCTCGAAGATCAGTCCGCTGGCCGGGCACTGAGGCGTGGTCAGGGTCATCGTGACTTTAACTCGTTGGCGTGGAAAGGCCGGCGTCGCGTTGGGGTCGGGTTCGACCGCGATGCCGTAAACCAGCCCCAGATCGACTAGGTTGAGCTTCACTTCCGGGTCGAAGCAGTCGCGCAGTGCGGCGCGGATATCATCTTCGGTGACGGGCGCGAGTTGGGCCGGGGCGTAGCGGTGCATGGGTGGTCTCTTCCGGCTAGCTCTTGCGCTCGACCAGGTAGCGGGCGACGGCTTTGAGGCCGTCGGCGTTGGGACCGAAGCTGTCGAGGGCGGCGAATGCCTCTTCGATCAGGCGGTCCGCGTCCCGCTCGCTCCGCTCCAGGCCAAAGACGGCCGGCCAGGTGGCTTTGTCGCTGGCCAGGTCCTTGCCGGCGGTCTTGCCGAGCTGTGCCGAGTCCTGGGTTACATCGAGGATGTCGTCGACGATCTGGAAGGCCAGGCCGGCTTTTCTTCCGAAAATGTCGAGTTGCGCGGCCTGCTTCGGGCTGGCCCCGGCAAAGATGCCGCCGGCGACGACGCTGACGCGGATAAGCGCGCCGGTCTTGGCGCGGTGGATGGCCTCGACCAGCGCCGGCGTGGGCCGCTGGTGCTCGCCTTCGAGATCGAGCACCTGGCCGCCGATCATGCCGTCGACCGTGCCAGTGGCCTGCGCGATGAGCCGGATGATTTCGACCGTCGACGCTGGCGGACAGTTGAGGCCGGCCAGAACCTCGTAGGCCTGGGTCTGGAGCGCGTCGCCGGCGAGGATGGCGATCGCTTCGCCAAAGGCGACGTGGCAGGTAGGCTGGCCGCGGCGCAGGTCGTCGTTGTCGAGCGCCGGCAGATCGTCGTGGATGAGCGAATAGGTGTGCAGCATTTCGAGCGCCGCGCCGAGTTTTTCGATGCCTGCGGGAACAGCGCCGGCGACCGCAACCGCAGCCTGAATCGCCAGCACCGGGCGTAGACGCTTGCCGCCCGCAAAGACGGAGTGGCGCATGGCGCCGTGGATGGAGGCCGGAACCGTCTCGGCCGTGGGGATCAGCGCTTCGAGCGCGCGGTCGGTGAGGCTTGCTCCCTCGCGGATGAGGAATTTCACATCGAGACCGAGTTGGGGCTTCAATTCGACAGACATTCTTTACGATGATAAACGAATCGGTTTGCGCCGGTGTGCCGCGATCCAGAGGAGAAAGAGCAGCATCGCCGAGGCGAGGCTGATCCGGCGCCCCCAAACGACATCCGGAGTCGTGCTCCATCGGATATTCACTGTCGAGTGGCCCGCGGCGACTGGCAGGGCGATCAGGCCGTCCTCGCGTGTGCCTTGACCGGAAACCGGGCTGCCGTTGATGGTGATCTCCCAGGCGGGGTATCGGCGCAGGCGCAGGACGAGGAAGCCGCCGTCGCCGGTGTCGATTTGGAAGCGTTTGCGCTCGGTTTGGTTGAGTTCCGCAGCGAAAGTCGCGTCGCAGGAGCCTTGTTCGAGATACCAGAAGGGAATGTCGCCGGAGTCTTTGTCGATTTCGCCGAGTTCCTGTTGCGGGTCGGAGACCAGGCAGGCGTCGGGCAGGCCGGAGGCGAGGAGGGAGTTGTCGCTGCCGGGTGCGGCGTATTCGTCGGTGCCGAGTACGCCCGCGCCCGTTTGGAAGTCGGAGACCTGGGCCGGAACGTTGTCTTCGTCGTCGCAGGGCTCGAAGAAGAGCTGGCTCGAAGCGATGGCGAATCCCAAGAGCACGGCGGCCCATGCGGCGCTGGACCCGATCCGGGCGCGGCGCGTCCCCAGCGGCGTTGCGGCGGCGAGGAAGATGGCGTAGGGAACTCCGAGCACCGCCAGCCAGCGCCAGGGAAATTGCAGGAACTGAAGCTTGGGAAGCGCTCGCCACAGAGGCGCGGAAAACGGCAGTTGCAGCAGGAAAAGGGCGGCGGCAACGATGGCCAGCGAGAGCCAGTAGTGCCGCGTTGCCAAGGTCAGCTTACCGCGGCGGAGCGCAATGGCGAAGCTGCCGAGAGTGAGCGCCGAGGTGAAGACGACCAGCGTGGAAGCGACGGCCAGCACCCGGTCGTGCAAAGCCAGGCTGGGATCGGCGTGGCGGGCGAAGAGCCAACTGTCCTGGATGCGCATGCCTACGTCGAGGGCTTGCTGGACGGCAATCCAGCGCTGCTCCCAGGCGGCGGGAACGAGGTAGAAGGCGGCGAGTCCCAGACCGAGCGGGGCGGCGACGGCGGCGCGGAGGATCGGCTCCCATTTCCGCTGAAGAATGGCAGCCGAGAGCGCGGCAAAGGCGAGCAGATAGCTGGACATTACGCCGGTGGGCGCGTTGGTGAGCCAGGCGGAGGCGAGGACGAGAGCGAGAGGGATCAGGGAAGAGAGACTGGGAATTCGGGGATTTGCGAGGGCTGGCGCGATGCGCGGGCCGCTTTCTCCGCGGCCTCCTGCTCCCCGATCTTGTTCAGCCGAGCCAGAGCTGCCTTCGCCCACTCGTCCGCGTATCTCCGATGTTCCGATGGAGAGTTGACTATGGAGTTCGTAGGAGATTGCTCCGCTGTCTCTAAGGGCGTCGAGGTGTCTCTGCTGCTGTTCAAGGAGTTGCTCCTCCGTCCCAGTATAGGCGAGCAAAACCACTTCCGAGACTGGCATACTCCGTGCGGGATTCTTGGAAGTGTCCAAGACGTTGATCGGAACGCGGTCGCCGTACTGCCGTGCAACCGCCTGCATGGTTTGCGGGAGCCAGAGGTGTTGAGCCGTGCTACGGTCGATTCGTACCGCGCGTCCGTCCTTCTGTGCCCTCAGAGCGCGCCGTTCCGCGGACAACTCGGGCGTTATATGGATATAGTGGACCGTTGGCTTTAAGGCCATTACGAGCAGCTTGTCTAAATGCTCGAAGGCTTTCTCTTTGTTGCTGAGGTTTACCTCGTAGGTTAGATCCCCACCGTTTCCAATTGCGGTTGTTTTTCCGGCGGCCACTGGCCCGGTAACCAGGTTCACGGCGCTGCCCTTCGGCAGCCGCGCAGCCTTTCGATAAAACAGCTCGTATGCGATTTTCGACGCATCGGCGTGCTCTCTTTCTTCCAGAACTGGACGATTGGCTTTGTCGGCCCACCCTTCCAGCAGTTCCTTTACGCGGTCTGCGGCGATGTAGTTCGACTGCCCAAGCCTGTCGTAACGGCGTTCGGCCGCTTCGATATTTCCCGAGAGTTCAGCCAGGCTCTTTATAGGCTGCCCGGTTGAACTCTCGCCATCGAGGTAAGGAACTACCGCAGGTATCCGGTCGAATGCGCTTGCCCCTTCGCTGCCAACTTGTGGTTTGAGCGCATACAGGAGCAGCAGCGGAATCCAAGCGGCGGCGGCCAACTCGCTGAGGGCGCTGCGGTGGTAGGCGACGAAAAACGCATAGGGCGTGGCGGCGGCGAGGATGCCGGCGAGCGTCGCGTTGGGCGCGGGCAGAAATTGCCTCGCCAGAGCGCGTGTGGCCAGGCCAGTGCCGGTGAGCGCGAGGAAGATGAAGGCCGTGCCTACCCAGTTCCAGGGCAGGACGAAGCCGAGCAGCGCCCCGGCCATCCAACTCAGCGGCGGGTAGAAGACGAAGCGCGGTTCGCCCGCGCCCCAGTTGGCGGACTGCACCCAGTGCGGAAAGAGAACGCCCTGCGTCCAGCTTCGTTGCGCCTCCATCCAGCCCATGAGGTGGAAGTCGAAATCGTCGCCGCAGGAGACGCCGCGCAATCGGGGCAGGAGCGCGGCGAGCGCGGTGAGCGGGATCAGCAGGACGCCATCCCGGAACGCCAGCGCGTTCAGGAGCGGCCTGAGACTGCCGGGTTTGCCTTCTGGGCCCAATTACGGAACCAGTTCTAGGGTGTGCGTGGAATTGGCGGCGACGGCCGGCGGCGAAAACGGCAGCGGAAACGTCTTGCCCGCGTAGTAGTCCGCCCACTGGTCGCGGAACCAGGGGCTGGCTGGGTCGCCACTTTGGCCAAGAACGATGTCCTGGGGCGAGGCGTCGGGGTCGCTCCAGTCCATGGTGAAGCGCTGGCTGGGTCCAAAGGCGCGCCCTACCTGCTTGACGGTGGTGGTGTCTCCGCTGAGCGGCTGCGCACCGGTCCCGGACCAGCCTTTGACAATTGGAATCAAGCCGAAGAGCGGATGTTCGAGATCGACGACGTGCCAATCGCCGTACTTCCACTGCGTTAAATCGCCGGGAGCCTTGCCGGCGTCGAGACCGCGCCGGACGGCTTCGGTCAGCAGCGCGTCCCAATCCCGATAGCCGCTGGGCAGCCATGGGCTCGCGGTTGGCGAGCCGGAAGCGGTGCCGGACGTGAGATTCGCCCCGTGCATGACGATCTCTTCTTCCGCGAAGTTGCTTTCCGTCCAGTGGTAGTCTGCGGCTTCGCTGCCGAGTTTCGGCTCCAGAATGAGCGGCCAGAAGGCCTGTCGCGCGCGGAAGACAATCGAAGCGGCAGCCGAATCGGCGGTGACGCGACCGTCCCAGGAGCGCATCAAGTCCGCGGCCTGCTTGAGCCGGTTGTCGACGGGGCCGGTTTTCGCCGTCTGGGCGGTTTGATCGATGGCGTAGGCGAAGCGATGCGCCAGTTCCTGGTCCACGCCGCTGTAGATGTCGGTCTGGACGGCGAGCATATCCTGGCGCGTGAGTCCATCCCGGCCCCGCAGGTCGGAGTAGATGCGCTCGGCGCGGTAGGGCTCGGCCCACTCCAGCGTCAGCGGAAACTTGCTGTCGTTCGGCGTCACGCGGGAGTTCGCCGTGGCCAACAAACCCGACGGCGGATCGACCGAGTAGGGCAGGTTGTCGAACGGAATATACCCCT